>Ga0247778_1000113_pt1 | contig 140286 bp, 169 predicted proteins | sample UWRJL049202B5_FD_179939 | JGI IMG/M metagenome (GOLD analysis project Ga0247778, IMG submission 179939) | Plant litter microbial communities from Arlington Agricultural Research Station in Wisconsin, United States - UWRJ-L049-202B-5 | ecosystem: Environmental > Terrestrial > Plant litter >... | reverse complement strand
GGTGCCCCTAGTGGGGGTTAGAGCCCCCCCCCCCCTACTTATCTGAATCGCATTTTTAACAACTTGAAGGATATTCTTCACCATATGGGGTAGCACCCAGGGGCCCCCAGCCATCATACCCTCCATGTAACTTTTCCCTCTTTGTCTTTGGTTAATGCGGCAGCTAATAATTTCAAAGATGTTGCACCCACGCAGCAACACATTTACACTCCTGTACCGCAACACCCCCAAGCAAACCCAGGCGCGATCACCATCGTCCGCATCGTCAGAATTGCGCATGATGGAACACTGGCTGGAGGAGCTCATACCTACGAAGTCATCGCCATTTTTCTAAACGACACTGGAGATAGACTTGAAAGCCGGATTGTTAATAGGTTCATTAGTATCCGAAATATAAGTGACAATCACCCAATACAGACTGCGGTCATCTGGGAAGGATTGCCAGTGGTCAATGCTGAGCCGGCTTCAACCTCGCTTAGTGGTAGGATGGATATGTCTGAGATTGTGTGAGCGATGATGGCGCGGAATATGAGGGATTATATTCAAGTGATATATCAAGCTCGCTCCCCAGAAGACGGACGGGATATGCAAGGCATTAAGAGGGGGAGGAATGCAGATGATATCGGGTACGGTGATAGCTACGAGGGTCGCAGTCCATCCGGAACAACCAAAGGCGATTCTGGGATGATGAGATAGGATTTATGGGAGGAAATGAGAAGGGAACAGTACTGATTAGCAGCTGCTGGGGGAAATTTATTCGGGGTACATTTCTTTGCTGTCCTACAAATTGATCACGGCGTTATTCATAACTTAGCATCAGTCCATCTCCCAATATCTCTATCAACCATAATCCAAATCCCATCAGCTTCTGCTAATATGTTCCCGTCTTTGTCCTCAAAGCTCCCCTTTACAGTCAGTTTCTTACCTTTCTTCTCCGCAACTTTACCTTTGCACACAGCAACGCTGGGAGTGCAAAGCGGTTTCTTGAACTTGACGGTCAAGGAAGCTGTGAACGCGCCGTGCTCTGCTTTCCTGTTAGTTTTACTCTTCTTAAATCTGGACTTAGGCAAAACTTCGAAATTGAGATCGGGAAAGCAAAAATACATACTAGCCTGCATATTCGCCGCCGTCCCCATAACCTCATCCAGCACCACCCCATAAAACCCCCCATGCGCCGTCCTCGCATACCCATTAACACCACTCTGCAAATCCAGCAACGCGCCCACCTCCAAGAACGGATTCTCCCTTTCCTCCCCTCTCGCCTCCATTTCCTCTTTACTCGTTTTTACATATTTTAGGTAGGTTATGCAGGCTTTGACTGTGTTGGAGGTGTTGAGTGATTCGCGCACGAGGGCTGATTCTGTGGATGGGAGAGGTGTGCGGTCGGGGATGTCGATGCGCAGGATTGAGGGGTGGGAGAGGAGGTGGGAACACTAGGGGATGGATTTGAAGTGTGAGATGGGGTCAGGGAGGGGTTGGTTATGGGAGGATTTTGGGTTGGATATCATTTTCTGTGGTGGAAATGCTGTATCAATTTCTTGGGAAGTGTTTAGGAGGCTTTTGCAGACTTCTTGATTGATGGGGGGGAATCTGGGGAGAGCTCGAAAGCAGAGAGCATTGTGAATTTCTGTTAGAGATAAGGAAACGGGAATTGATGCACTTGCTTTTGGAAATCTTGCCGATATCAGTACCCAACTGGTGTATAGAGCCAATGCAAGGACAAACCTTGAAGCCTCACCATCATCATCTAGCAAGTGTGTGAAAGCCTTATCCGTCCACCGCGGCACGCTGATTGACCATGCATCGCGAGACGGCTCACATCTCAAGTGTTCTCCAGGGGAGCCTGGCCCAATTGGTGTTGTAGATCTTGCCGGCGTCTAGGATATGGCGCTGATGCGCGGCGGGCTGGAATGTGGGCCTGATCTGCGAGAAAGTGCACCGACGAGGCCTCAGCATATTAAGCTTTGGAAACTGCGAGGGAAATTGGAAATGTATGAATGTGAATTAAAATTTATCGAAGTACAATTCAATATACAATCTAAACCCGCATTCTTTGTGTGCCATCGGTGGCTTCATAATAGGCCAACTGAGGTAAAAATCAAACACTGATCAATATACATTGTGAAAATCTAAGCTCATGCAAGCTTTATAGCTCCAGTCGGCTGCTCAACGAGCAGCACTGGTCCGGCAACAACCGTGTCCAATGTTGGCGCACCGGGTGTATCTGCAATGACTCCCACGATCAGACCCTTGTTGAGGTCGAAGTCTGGGATCTTGGTGGTATTCGTCTTCGTGTTGAATGGCATTGAGATGTTGAGTAGCTCGTGGAAGAACACCGCGTAGTATGTGCATCCATCTTTCCATGCGGGAGGCGGCGTGGTGAAGATGTACTCAATTTCAGTGCCGGACGTGAGGGAAGAGTTGGTCTTTGGGTTGTAGGTAAATTGAGGGAGGTGTTGATTCGGGTATGGGTATGCTGGGTTTTCTTGGGGGCAACTACCAGGAATGACGAACTGATTCGTCGTGTCCAGAATTTGGTTGGCATAAGGGAATGAAGTGTCACTTGGACCACCAAATGGATTGGATTTCCAGATATCCATCAGAGCCCAAGTATTGTGTCGAGATTCAGTCTCGGCGATGGCAGTTAAGGCACCGCGAGTGAAATCTGTGTTAGCGTTCTGTACCAGGCCCGTCAAGAATGCCATCGAAGCAATCTCAAGGAGTGTGAGAGTGACAACAAAAGCCCCGGCATTCTTCACGCCAAAAGCATATTTGCAAGGTCCGGGTTTGAGCGAGTTACTGGATATTTGACTTTGGAAGATCGCCAGATGACCAGCCTCATTATCGCGAATCTCCTGAACACGATCGTAGGTGGTATTGGGGAGTCCAAGTGCAGTGAATGACGAGGCATTGAACAATTCTACTCCTTGTTGGTAGAAGGAGAAGATAGCCCACTCGGCCGAGAGTAAGTTCTGGTAAAGGAGGTCATCGGGACCAGGTGGTCCATTTGTGGTGGGTTGAATAGGATCGATCAAATTGCCAGGATATGGTACACCCTTCCCACGGTAATTGCTATAGTAGTCGCTCAAACCCGGGACAGGATGTTGTATAGGAGCAGCAACTGCTACAGAGGCAGCAGCTATTGCTATGAAAACTTTGTGTAAAGAAGGCATTGTGACTGAAAAAATGACACTAGAAAAGTTTTGCGAAGGGGAAATGGGATGCCAGGGAGGTCTAGAGAGCGGAAAACAATCAGATGGAGACGAAACATATATATTCACTGTCTGCAAACAACCTGACGTAGATAGAGAGAACGCGCCAAGGCAAATAGGGAGTATAGGTTGCGAGGGCCTTCAACTAAGAGGAACCAAATGGCTGACCTGAGCCTTTCACTGTCGATCCATTATGATGTATTGGGAGGAGCCTCGGTGTTAAAGGCTTAAATTCTCCTAGCTTGACGTGCAACTTATCGAATTACCTGTTTACGGTGATAGAGGATGCAGGAAGCTAAGCCACGGTACTTGTACTAGACTAGTAGCTAAAAAGAGTTGTGTAGTCGCATGCTGGAAGAAGCTTTTTAGGGGATCCAGATGATAAGCACCGGTCACGTGCAGCGTCATCTTCTGTACGCTAAACCGCATTGCGACAAAAATTGCGATACCAAAGAAAATACACAACGACCATCCTCCACTTTCCTAGCCACCTCCACTTAGAGCATCAACACCTCACCAAGCATGAGCTTTGCTCGCGGCTGAAATTTCACCCTCTACCCTGCCTCTCATCCCGCTTTAGTGGTCTTGAAAGAGCGAAGATCGGAATATTCTTCTGCGCCACAGGAAACGATCGACGTTGCAGATCTTTGATGCCTGTCTGATATCGGCCGTGTCACTCTCGAGCCGCTGTGGGCCTCCGCTGTGGGCCTCCCAGACATCATCAGGCAGCTTACTGGCAAGAAATGGCCGAGTCCATGATCCGGAACATTAAGAGAAGTCTCCCGCACGGCAGTGCTGTTGTATTTTCCATATTCGGACGTCAAGACGCTCGAAGTCCAATATCAGCCTCGAAGTAAACCTTCCGGAAGAGCGCGGAAGGACATTGTCATCAGCTTCATCGGGTCACTCTCACTAGTCGCCAACCCTGAGTCCTGGCTTTTGAAGATTTCATCCAGGATTCCTCGGTTGAGAGTTGAGTTGCTGCAAAAAGGGGCTTGCATATGGATCGGCATATGCACATCGTGATGCGGTTCTTTAATACGCATAGACGGTGTGGGATTTCATCCAATTCGAGTCCTCCCGTCATATCTCTAATCTATGTCCAATTGCAAGCGCCACAGAAAATGGATCAGGTCGGATGGAGCCGTCGCCGGGCAGCCGATGCTTTGTACTGGGCCGTGAATTTGGTTGGTATTCGCTGCGGATTCCCGAGCCAACAGAATCAGCAGAGTGTTCGGGTGTGATCTAAGATGCGCATTAATTCCTATGTAAGGATGACGAATAGGTTCCCAACACTATGATGTTTATTTTTGCTCTCGAAATTCGCTGTTGGCTCAGATCTAATAACGAGCATCTCTTTGAAATATGAGCGACCAATTATCGATTTCAGCAAGGCTGAATGGGCAGAGTGACTCCCGCGTAGCACTGTATCGATCTTTCTCAGTTTCATCCAAGTGGATGCAGTTGCTCTGAGCATGGGCATTGCTCTGAGTCAACATTACTTCTGTCTTGTAACGTCAGTCCATATAAGCTGATTGCACGCTACTTGTTCACAGAGCTACACCTTTCCAATTTCCAAATAAATTCTGCTCTTCTTTCTCGTTTCATCACGATTATCATTCACCATGCGAGTCTCATCAATCACCCTCTTGGCACTGTCCTCAAGTTTTGCCGTCGCACAAGAACCACAAATAGAAAACCGAGCACCCCAAGATTGGCGCTCGGTAGCCGCATCTGCTACCTCCCTCGCCGCCACAATCGGAAATGGGTATCAAACTTACGCCTCATCCGTAGCAGCCAGCGCCAACAGCTTAGCAGCCACAATCGCCAGTTCCTACACTTCCGAAGCAAGTTCCATCGTCTCATCTGCCGAAATTCTCGCTGCCACAGCTGGTCAGTCGGCTCAGTCGCACGCCTCCTCGGTCGTTTCCTCGGCTCAGAGTGTCGCTTCCACAGCTGGAAACTTGGCACAGTCGGAAGCTTCATCGATTGCTTCCAGTGCACAAAGTGTAGCCAGGACAGCTGGTGCATCGTACACCGGTACTGCGGAGGCAAGTTCGGCCGTCTCGAGTGCGCTCAGCGTTGCATCAAGTGCTTCGCAATCTGCCAACTCCGCAGCTTCGATCGCACAATCCTTGGCTACGAGTGCGGCATCAAGTACGGCGGCAACGGCGACCGGGAAATGTCGGAGCCGATGAAAGGATTGTTCCAGCCATGGGCGTTGTTGCTGGTGCTTTGATTGCGGTGATAGGTCTTTTGTGAGGTTCACGCTGGAATACACTTGGTTAGAGCGTTGAACCTGGGCGATGGAAGCAACAGTCTACATGCGAATATTCGGATGTTGTACGCGTCAATGTCCCTCTAAACTACTTCATGGTTCTATTGGTGATCACTATGATCTTTTGCACCTTCCTCCGAGGAGTGGTGAAGATATTTCACTTCTTCAGATACCAAAATTTTCGATTGCTATGCGTATATATTCGCTTGGAACGAGCCAAGACATGGTCTCGTTAGCCTCTCAAGTTTCCATCGTCGGTGTTCTATTTTCGTTTGCTTTCCTGTTTTGCCGTCATAAAATTAAACGACTTTAATTTTGTCTGCTGTCAAAACCGAAGTATGGCCAGAGATCGGACGGTAAATATTGTCTAGGATGTTTCACTCCAATGAGGCACCGATTCTCCTCGTTCCTCATCTACGATGGTTCTTGTCCTTATTAGCATTCTGACCATTCCCAACGCACAAGTTTCGTTCATTCAAATGCCTTTCTACGGGGATTACTTAGGAAATTCATGTCCGTCCAAGCACGTCCAAGCAATTCCAAGATATGGGTACTACGCTATCAATCTCGTTAACTTCCCAGTTTGACTTTCAATCTCGCATAATCCCCGGGCTAAATCCAAAGAACCCAACCAAAAAGGCCCCAAAAACTTTAAATCCTAGTCTCATCGTTTTCTGGAATCGACTAGGTTGACAGGAGAAGCCATCGAGTTTATCCGGCCGGATCAATCGACCCGTCTTTTCCCCGCAGCTTGGCGATTGGTGCGCGTCCCTGAAACTGGGGCTCTTCCGATCTTCCTAAAGGGTAACCCCGCATCCAGTCTAGAAGTGGTATCAATTATCCGGAAATCGTCGTCATATTATCTACTTTTGCATCTAATGAAGAAAAATGTCGGCAAGGTATAAAATCAACGATGATTCCCACGGCGCGGTGAGTGTGAACCCTACCCAACAGCCCAACATGCTAAGTATATCAGGTCTGTGTCATTTGGCGGCTCTTGCCACCTTTTTGCCGGCTGCAATAGCTGGTAAGAAAGGCCCAAGAGCAGGTCAACTCTACCCCCGAGCAAATAATGGATCGAGCAATGCTTCAACGTCAGTATCTCTGAATATCCTCACAGAGACCGGGGTTAAGAATGCCACGGCACCGTATCTTTATGGCTGGATGTTTGAGGACATCAATCATTCTGGAGATGGAGGATTATACGGCGAACTTTTGACCAATCGTGCATTTGACGGATCGACTGTGACATGGGCGCCTCTGGCCGGCTTTCTGTCTAACAGTATTACCTACCAGGAAAATACATGTGAAGCATACGGTAAGATCACAAATATTACTTGATTGACTCCCACTAATTTCTTTAGGGCCCGTAATAACAGGATACAAACCCGTCGGAAATACCACCCTCCGCCTGGATAACCTCCATCCTTTGACACAGTCTCACCAAACGGTTCTTCAAGTCGATATTCCAACCACAGCAAATAAATCAAGCACCCCAGTCGGATTCGAGAATGTGGGCTGGTGGGGCATACCTGTCTTCCCACAGACTTACAATGTTTCGTTCTTCGTCTACCCGGATCAAGCACGGAATCAATATAATTTGAACACCAGCATCACGGTTTCACTTCGGTCGAACATTACTGGAGAAGTATGGGCATCTACGACGATTCCTGCACAGTCCTGGAACGTTGTCAATTATACCTACGTCAGTGCTCAAATCGTCAACACTGTCACTGCACCGAATTCGAACAACTCACTTGCTATTACATTTGACTCCGTGGCGGCCAATGGGCAGACTTATTTCTTTGATCAGATCAGCTTGTTCGGAGAGACTTTCAAGGGGTATAAGAATGGACTTCGCAAAGATTTGGCGGAGAAGATCTACGATTTGAAACCAAAGTTTATGAGATGGCCTGGTGGAAACAATATCGAGGGGTATTCTATCCAGAGGAGATGGAAATGGTGGGAGACTATTGGACCTCTTGAGGATAGGTGGGCTCGACCGGGAAATTGGGGTAAGGTCTGAACCATACAATTGCCAACAGTAATACTGACCCAGATAGCATACTATAACACTAATGGCCTCGGCTTGCTGGAGTTCCTGGAATGGACAGAATCAATGGAAATGGAAAACGTCCTAGCCATTTACAGCGGTTATTCTCTCGGCGATGCAGGAACACGCGACTTACTCGAATTCCCTTCAAACGAAGCAGCCATGTATCCGATCCTCAAAGAAGCCTTGGACGAGCTTGAATTCTGCATGGGATCAACTGATACTTATTGGGGTGGCAAGCGCGCTGAATACGGTCATCCGGAACCATTCGACATTAAGTGGGTGGAAATTGGAAACGAGGATTTCTTCGGGAACAACTACCCCTTCCGCTTCAAATATCTCTATGATGGACTCAAAGCCGCATATCCGAATATCACATACATCAGCACTGCTTATGACGAAAATGATGACTATACCATCGACATCCCCGCTGGCGCCATGTGGGATACGCATCATTACGAGGAACCGCAATTCTTCATCAATCAATTTGATTTCTTCGACAACTGGCAAGAATCGACGAACAATACCAACGTCACTGTAATGATCGGTGAATATTCAGTCTATCAGGTAGACACTCCGGATGGCAAAGTCAATTGGTCGAATCCGTCCAATCTACACGTCTACTACCCTCATCTCATCTCAGCCATCGGCGAAGGCGTATACCTCCTAGGCGCAGAACGAAATCCCAATGTAGTGAGGATGACTTCATATGCTCCTAGTTTGCAGAACTGGAACTGGTTTAACTGGACGCCGAATCTGATTGCGTTTGATGCCGATCCAAGCCATACGGTCTTGAGCGTCAGTTACTATTTGCAGAAACTGTTTAATGAATATCATGGCACGGAATCAGTGCAAGTGAAGAATACGAAGGGAGATTTTGGGCCGTTGTATTGGGCTGCGAGTGCGGATGGGGAGAAAGCGGTATTTTTGAAAGTCATGTGAGTATTGCTGCTGTTATGAATTGATGAAGCTGATGAGTGTCTTGAAGAAACACGAATTCGACGGCGGTTGCGTTGGATGTTAAGTTGGAGTCTAAATGGACGTCGGTGAACGGCACGATTATCACTGGTGGTGATCCGAACTCATTCAACTACAAAAACAATCAGACCGCCCTTGCCCCTCGTCCTCTGAATATTACGTCGGGTGCGGCTGCGACGAATGGATCTTGGAGTTGGAGCGTTCCGTAAGTCATCACCCAAAGACAATGGAAGAGAATAAGATTGCTGATGAATCCAGTCCGTACTCAATCACTGTTTTGCAGTTTGACTTATAGAAAGAGGCCAAAAAATAGCTTTGATGGAATTAGACACATGAATTAAATTCGTTCAACGGACCATTCTCCACCAAAAGACGCTTTTCTCTGTTGAAATTTCTCTTCTTTTCCCAATCACAACTACAAGCCTCCAAATATAATTGCAAATTATTGTCAAGTTCTTGAGCATTCCATTCCATGCTTGGAGCCTTGACTTTCCCCTGCCAATCTGCTCGCATACCCTTACAATGCCCCATGTTCAATCTAGATGCATTAACAAGGCTGTCGCCACCTGTGTGGGCTATCGATCGATCAGAATTCCAAAATTGACGCCTCCGAACGGTCCCTGGCAAGACTCCAAGTATCACGGTAGAACTCTTATCCGTGCAACGTCAAAATGCAAAGAAGAATGGAAGAGCGAAGATTCGACGGAGAAAAAAAACCTCGAAGACCAACCCGGCCTCCCTCAGCACATAATCACGACATTTGCGACCGGGCAAGGCGTATCGCAACGCGTGTCCGATGTGGACGGGACCTGAGGTGCTTCAAGACGTCTATCCAATCCGCATTGATTGGGTTCTCCGACTCCTCAGTTTCTTGCAAAGGAAAATCCTTCCATTCACCATAGCGGTTCTTAGGGCACTCCAAACACACCATGTTCAGACCTGTTGGCTCAAACATTCCTGGGTGTTTGGCGCCATGATCGCAATCTGAATCACATTCCCACTCTGTGTCAAATTTGGGCAAGAGGAGATCATCTGGATATGTGTTATAAACGTCGTCAAGTACGTCCTGAAACCATGCCGGAAATACGAGCTGGGCACCTTAGCTTGTGATCGGGTATCTTTCTGGTCGGAGATGACTTACCATTCTTTTATGCTTTACCGCTCCTGGGACAGCGCTCTCTCGGATTTGTCTAGCCTCAATGAAAGCTCCATGGTCATTGTCTTTGAGGTGCTTTTCAATAGCTTTCCAACTGATATGTTGGGCCTGAAGTCTTTGGAAGGACAGTCTTGGCAACTAAAAAGACGAGTGCCAGTCTCCTCGGAGACAGTGAATCGGGCATCGGGATACTTGGTATGTAGTCTTTCGATAATGGCATCGGCAGAGGCCGTGGACTAAGCTAATTAGAGCTGAATGTGAATGGTATTGATGACTTGCAAATAGAATCTCATCCTGCTCGTCAACATTAAACGGAAATGCAGCAACACCATTTTGTAAAGTTGGGCAAATTCGTTGTTCTTTAGGATCATTATTTTCGTATGCCTCCAGGGTTATCAAGTCGTCACGAAAGTAATTGACGGCCCGAAGTTGGGTCTCGTTCGCCAGAAAATCCCTGCCGTCGCTGAAGATGCATTTCGTACCCGTCACTTCCGTGTACTTGTCTGCCAAGTATCCCACGGAGCGGTTCTATTTTGATCAGTCCTGTGCTAAATGAAGGCATATTTGCGATCTTACGCCTTCAGTCTTGAAAGTCTTGAAATCTTGCTGTCTTGCCCTGCGACCTGCTCGATTGGCCATGTGGAGGTTGTGAATCGCAACAATGTATTGACCCGGCTTTGTCTCGGGCAGATCAAAGTTCTCTGCTACCTCGTAGTGGAGTAATCTACCAGTGTCAGCTGGGCCTCTTCGCGGATTCCCAAGACATACTTCCTGCGATCAGGCATGGTTCAGGCTTGCTGCGTTGCGACTTCAGTGTGGGAAGTAGAGCACCGGGGAGAACTTGGTATTAATGAGATATCGGCGCGGAGAATTTGTTGTTCTTATTCAATTGTTGGGCCTATAATATCTTCATTGGGACTAGGAAAGTCCATGAAGGCTTTTAAGGTGTCGAAAGGAGGGTTTTAGAAACACGCGACGCGTCGAATGCCCCACCACGATCACACGTGATGCGCCTCCTTAAAATACCCGTGGCCGCCAAAGGGAAACCCCTCACGGACCACCCCGAGAATTTTCTCACATTGGAAGTGCTTTTGACGCGCAAATGTCTTCCCCTTTTCCCAGCACTTATAGAAGCAGTTGAAGCTGTATCAGCCCCATATCCAGCTCAGTACCCCGCCTTATGAATGGAAAATTGCGGGGTACGGTACTGTACAATTGCGGGGACTGACGGCTCTTGGACACCTGGGCAAGCAATCGAATGCCGACTCCTTGGCATCCCCAACATGCCCTATCTCCACCCAAATCAAATCTCTTTCCCTCCTCAATAACCATCTCGACACCAACTCTCCTTGCTCTAATCACCCAGCATGGAAAACCACAAGTCTGCATCCAAGATTCATGCGATCTGGACCGATATCAAGACTTATCGCAATGCATACATCCTCACAGCTATCGCCTCATTTGGCGGCATGCTGTTTGGATGGGATACGGGCCTCATTGGCGGTATCCTTACGATGAAGCCCTTTCAGGAGTCTTTTGGGATCAAGAACTCAACGCCTGCGGAGAAGAAAGCATTCAGCAATTTATCCGGGAACATCGTTTCAGTTCTTCAAGCGGGATGTTTCTTCGGGGCCATGGCTTCTTTCTATGTTTCTGATACATTTGGAAGACGAAATGCGTTGATATTTGGAGACGTCGTGTTTCTTCTTGGCAGTGTTATGCAGACCTGCTCTGGAATCGGAACCAAGAGCTTGGGACTGCTCTATGCGGGACGCGTTGTGGGAGGCTTTGGAGTTGGGTTGATTAGTGCCGTTGTACCCACATATATTGGGGAGAACGCGAATAAGGAGATTCGTGGGCGGTGTATTGGGTGCATGCAACTATTTAACGTGTAAGTTCTCTCTATTTCCCTCAAAATCAGTACGGAACTGACAAGAGATAGAACCGGAATCATGCTTTCGTATTTCGTCAACTACGGAATCATCAGCTCTTCAGTTGCGGGAACAGCACTGCAGTGGAGAATTCCGTTTGCTCTCCAGATGATACCTGGGGCTATACTTTTGGGCGGTCTTCTGACCCAGAACGAATCTCCCCGCTGGCTTGTGGAGAAAGGACGGACGGAGTCTGCACGCAAAGCACTGACTCGTGTGCGGAGAAAGTCAGCTGATGACCCAGGCGTTCTTCTTGAACTTGACGAAATCGTTGCAGATTTCCAAGGCAGAGAAAGACTTTCCATGTGGCAGCAACTGAAGGCTTCGTGTGCCAATCGCCGCGTTTTCTATCAGTGCAGCATGGCTGTTGTCCTCATGTTCTGGCAACAGTGGACTGGAACCAACTCAATCAACTACTACTCGCCACAAATATTCGCTTCTATCGGTCTTCAAGGACAGCAAGCTGGTCTTTTCGCAACTGGAATCTACGGCGTAGTGAAAGTCGTGATCACTGCTCTTGGGTTGATGTTCGCCACCGAGCAATTCGGGCGCAAATACAGTCTCATGCTCGGTGCCGCAGGCCAGGCGTTCGCCATGTTCTACATTGGCATCCAGAGTGCTGTGTCTCCATCTGTAGCAGGTCAAGGCCTCACCGGCTCGGGAATCTTCGCCATCATTTGCGTATACCTTTTCGTTGTCTTCTACTCCTTCGGATGGGGTCCCATTCCTTTCGTCTTGTCGGCTGAATGCTCGCCAAACCACGTCCGGTCTCTGACGATGGCGCTGGCTCTCATGACTCAATGGTTGTTCAACTTCGTCATTGCTCGCACAGTGCCGGTGATGCTGTCAAATATCACTTATGGGACCTTCATCCTGTTCGGTGCCTGTAGTATTCTCTGTTTCCTATATGCGGCCATCTGCATTCCTGAGACAGCGGGAGTCCCACTGGAGAGTATACATATGCTATTTGATGAGCATATAATTCGAGGCGCAGTGAAGGATAATCTCCCAAGACATAGAAGAGCGAAAAGCTTGGCGGCACATTCGAATGCTGCGGTAGATGCGAAGGCTGATACTGTTGAGGAGAGGAACAACAAAGCTGATGTTGAGCACATCAATTAACGGTTTCCTTTTCACGATATAGCTGCAATATACCCCAACATTTGGTACTCTCGAACTTCATTTATAGAGCTTTTCTAGCCTTGAGATCTGGAGTTTTCTAGTCCTTTTTCCGAGACAACCAGAAATCATGCCAACTTAATTCCTCGCTCTCTTTCATCGATCAAAGAACTGATCAACAGAAGCGTCAAGCAAAGGGAAGCTCCACGTGATAACTCCCCGCCACGGCCAACTCTTGCCCCGCAACAAGGCTCGAACAGGCAGGTCTCCGCCAACCCAACCTCACTTAATTGCCGGCATACCGACCCGCATAACGTACAACTTCAAAGCTTATCGCGGCCTCACTATCAAGCTCATATAATCCTTATCAAGGTGGTACACGCATACGTAAGGATGTTGATCTTAGGAGGATAGACCGATCCGGAATGCGGGGCCCTTTGCTTGAAGATGGGAGATTTTATTTTTTCAAAATGGGGCGCTTCACCTTCTCAGAAGTTTTCCTTATTTGAGACATTGAATTCACGTTGCAATGGAAGGCCCAAAGTCTCTAGGCGAGAAGACTGCTAGCCCAGTTGATGTCGATGTCGATGTCAGCGCCAGTGGTCCTGAATTGGAACATGGGCACCTCCAAGATCTCGAGATTGATGTAGGGAGAGTGTTGAAAGATGACACAATTGAAGATTTCGAGTCAGATACATCGCCATATCCTGAAGGTATTGATCCAGTTTCCCCTCCATGAAATTTGAACCGGCTGACACTCAGTGCAGTTCGCGCAGTCGTCCCAGATGTAGACGACCAGGCTATCCCAGTGAACACTCTCCGAACGTGGATTCTCGGCTTCGTGTTTACGATGATCGGATCTGGGATTAACCAGTTTTTCAGTCTGCGATACCCATCGGTGCACATCGTTGCTCTTGTTGCCGAGCTACTGGCTTATCCCTTCGGCGTGTTGTTGGCAAAGACACTTCCGTTGTACACCATCAACTTGGGCCCGCTCGGGAAGTGGTGTATCAATCCAGATCGACATTTCAATATCAAAGAGCACACGGTAATCACTATCATGAGCAATGTCAGTTTCGGATATGCTAGCGCGGATTCGACGAATATCATTCAGGCTGGGAAGGCATTCTACAATTTCGATCTTAAGCCAGGATTCTCGGTATTAGTCGTGCTGTGTTGTCAGATGCTAGGGTTTGGAGTTGCTGGATTATCATCGCCGTGGTTGATTGAACCTGCCTCTATTATTTGGCCCCAGGTGCTTTCAAACTGTGCGCTTCTATCAACCTTACATTCTCGAGCCAATGCTGTTGCCAATGGCTGGAGAATCAGCCGACTCCGATTCTTCATGTATGCGATGGTTGGCGCTGGGGTGTGGTATTTCTTTCCGGGCCTTATGTTTACCGCTTTGTCGTACTTTACCTGGATATGCTGGATCGTGCCAAATAATTTGATCGTCAATCATCTGTTTGGGATGGTGACGGGGCTTGGACTTAGTCCCATTACTTTTGACTGGTCGCAGATTGCATACAACACCAACCCACTTCTGTCTCCTTCTTGGGCAGGTAAGTAATTTCTCGCCACCTCCAAAAACGCCGATTTTCTGACCCAATCTAGCTGTCAATGTCTTCATTGGATTCGTAATCTTTTTCTGGATTGTGACGCCCGGCCTTTACTATGCCAACGTCTGGTTTATGGCTTACCTCCCCATCTCCTCGGCCAACTTGTACGACAATACCGGAGCTCAATATAACGTCAGTCGTGTTCTGACCCCGCAGAATACTTTAGATGTCCAGAAATACGAGGCGTACTCACCAGGATTCCTACCTGCCACTTTTGCATTCGTGTATGGACCATCGTTTGCATCGCTGACTGCTGTTCCTATGCACATTTATCTTTGGCACGGGAAGCAAATCCGAGATGCTTGGAATGGAAAGACGACGTTGGATATACATGCCAGGCTCATGAGGCTGTACCCCAAGACTCCATGGTGAGCTCCCCTGTCAAAAGCTATGACGGTGGCACCTAATCTAAACTCCCTTGTTTTCTGCAGGTACTGGTACGGCTCCCTTACAATAATAATCCTCGTTCTCGCCATCATTATGGTCGAAGTATACCACACCACGCTCCCCGGCTGGGCCGTCCTAATTGCTGCCGTCGTCCCTGGTTTCTACATGATCCCCTGCGGTATAATCCAAGGAATAACCAATGTCGACGCAAATCAGCTAAACGTCCTCTCCGAATTTGTGGGCGGCTACATCTTCAACGGCCGCCCACTCGCAAACATGATCTTCAAGATCCTCTCCACAGACGTCGTCGGCCAGGGGCTCTATTTCGCAGCTGATATGAAGCTAGGCCATTACATGAAGATCCCACCGCGCACGTTATTCTTCGCACAAGGCAGTGCTACGATGTTAGGAGCGTTAACGCAAACAGGCGTTACGCTCTGGATGTTAGGAAACGTAAAGGACATCTGTTCCTCCGACCAATCAAACGGCTTCACATGTCCCAACGGTCGAACCACCTTCTCATCCTCCATCATCTGGGGCGCGATCGGGCCGGGACGCGTCTACTCGCTCGGGAAAATATATTCCGGATTACTGCATTTCTTCTGGCTCGGAGCCGTGGTGCCGGTTATTACTTGGGCGTTGTGGAAGTATTGGAAGAGGGGCGATGGGACAAGGAGGAATTGGTTGAGGCTTACAAATTGGCCGTTGATTTTTGTGGGGACGTATAATGTGCCGCCGGCGACGGGAATTAATTATAGCTCTTGGGCGTTGTTAAATGTTATCTTTAATTGGTGGATTAAGAGCAAGTTCTTTGCTTGGTGGGGTAGGTTGCTTCACTCTGGTTTTGGGGGGGAAATGCTGACCGGTGTAGCGAAATACAATTATGTCCTTGCTGCGGGACTTGACACTGGCCTGGCTATCTCAGCATTGGTTATATTTTTCTGTATCACGTATCCTGGCGGTAAATTTCCGGATTGGTGGGGTATGTGTTCCGATCCTTGTGTGTTGGATTGATGTGCTGACGAGCGCCTTGAAGGAAACACTGTTTACCTGAACACTGCTGATGGAAACGGCCTCCCATGGTTGAAACTCCCCGACAGTGGAATTTTTGGGCCCGCGAATGGAACCTGGCATTAGTTGGGGTTGATTGGACCGCGGTTTGGTTTGCGTCAAGTTTACCCTTCCGTATTGAGGGTTGGATTTGGGGGCGCAAGAGGATGTTATAAAAACTGAGGAGGGGGTTTTGAGCAGAGCTTGCTGAATATCAATCACTGGCATTAAACGAGACGTTCAAGCATGCTCGTTCCGGTACCAATGTCACCCCTTCCTGACCGGTTTCTTCAAAAGAGTGTGACTTTCAGATGGACTGAGAATTTTCTAGGAAGCCCCTCATCCTCTCGCCTCCAAGAAAAGGAACACCTTAGGCATCTTACTGTGCAAGTACTCGATATTTCAAATCATCGGCGTACAGAAGTTCGAGTGGAAGTATTACCCCATCGCAAAATAACGTAATATCAGTTCCGCTTCAGCCAGCCGTTACACAGAATTGGCGCGCCGAGGAGCAAATTCAAAATAGGGGCATTAGCGATCCAATGCCCTGCAAGATGTACCTACCAGCCCCTGCAGCGATCGCGCGTCAGCCACAAAGCCACCACGATCCAGTGGGGTATCTAGCGGCTCAACAAAACCTTACGGTGCGATTCCCCAATTCGGACTTTACTCCCGGCCTTCGCCGCAACCCCCTTTCACCAACGCCCGACATGGAGGCCGTCCACCCCGGATTGAGCCTCATATCCAATTCAAATTCGACCCCAAATCTCTTCTCTTCGTTCCCTGATTGGCAATCCACTATTTCGAAGCCCAGCTAAGCGCCGCCCCCAATATAGAGATACAACTTCAACCATGTCTGTAGCCTTGCTGCACGTAATACGGAGGCCTCGAACATACGTGCTATGTCTCACGTTATCCACACTGGGATGCGGCTCAACTATCGATCTACGGTGCTCAGTGTCCTGGACTTTAGTGGGGTTGATGATCAGGTTGCTTCAGCCTCATTATCGAAGGATCGGGAGTTTCAATACGTCGGCGGCGCGGAGTTGGGAGTGAGTGTGTCCAATGGATTGTATTTGTGTTTCCCTCATTAGAAACGTGTTTGCTGTTGTACGACTCGATTCCTCATCGAATGTTATTCCCGATGTAAATGTCTTTGTTTTGGCGTTGGTAATTTGGTCTGGTGGATTTGAGGCTCTAGGGGGCACAGTTGGGTATGGGGAGTTGCTGAAAGGTACACATAAGTTCTTGTCTGCTTACAATGTATTTGATGGTAGTCAAATTCGTTTAAACTTCCAATTCTTTTCGATCAATCTCAAGCAATATCTCATTTACACTATTTCCTGTCATCTCTTCCTACCTCCTTTCATCACTCTAAACTGCCAAACCAATTTCAGCCTCCAGCAAGATGCACTTTCGTCTTCTCTCCATCGCTATTGCCACGGCATTCTACGGATCCCACCTCGTCTCAACTTGCGCCATCATCACAGTCCAATTTCCCGGCTCCATTGCGAGGCTCCAGCCAGCACACACTCTCAGCCTCCCAAATCGGGCCTCTGCGATCGGCAACCATAAAATCACCATTTTCCAACTCTACTAGCGCCAAACTTCCCTCCCTCCCCCTCACCTCCGACCAATCCGACGCTTTTACCTCCTTCCTCAATCTCTTGACCTCGATCCCAGATAACATCCTCTCCGCCGGCGACAACGGAGTCAAAGACTTCTTCAGCAACATCTCGAGCTGCGTCAGCGGTGACTCGGGAGCACTCGAAGACACGATCGCTAGTCAACTACCTAGACTATCGAGTCTTGTGCATGAGGTTGAGGGAAGGCTTACAAGCGCTGCTGGTGCGGGTGCTAGCGTTGTGAAATCGGAAGCTTCGAAAGCTACTTCGTTTACTGGTGTACTTCAGTCGAAGGCTACTTTTATTGCTGCACCGCTGATTTCTCATGCTACGTCCGTTGCAGCGAGTAAGATTTCGGAAGCTATTCCCGTTGCCACGAGTCTATTGGGCGATTTAGGTCATATTGTCGGCTTCAAAAGAGCAGATGCGGTTGATATACTTGAGGAAGTCGGGCAAGTCACGGCCTGTCTGGCTAATGCTGTAACGAGTAACCCCCTTTTTCAAGTCGGTGAGTGTGCAGCGGATCTTGCTTCGCTTGCAATTCCTGCTTTGGAATTGCTAAGGCTGAAAAAGCTTATTGGAGTTGTTGGTGGGGTTGCCGAGGCTGTGGAGACGCTAAAGAATGCTAAGAGTGTGGAGGATGTGGTGCAGGGTAGAGGCAACGCGTTGCTGGATTTGTTGAAGGGTGTTGCGAACGTTAGTGAGGCTGCGAAGGGCTGTGCATTCTTGGTGTAAAAGAATTGAGCTGGTCTTGAATTTAAACTAGATGCGTCAGATGTTCTGCTAAAATTGGGAAGAAGGAAGTGTGGGGAAGAGTTGGGTCCACTCATTCAGCTAGGTGTCCTTCTTTATGATTACAAAAGTAATGACTAGTATGACCCAGAATTTTTAGTTCTATTAGTTGGCATTAGAGCACAATGCCGTACTAGCCAGAATGAGCTCCTAGATACTTCGCCACTATCTTATTTGGTTTCTATATCTAGTTCACCTTTTAAACCCATAGAACGATTAGATATAAATAACCAGGTTCTAACATAAGGCTGAAAGACTAGTGCCACGATTGTGGCGGCCGGGGCATGCTATGTCATACGATGTCACCACATGGGCTGATACTTCCTTCCATTAAGCGAGTTAGCCGACGACTTTGAGCTCATTTCCTTCCAAGATGATAACCATCCTCAGTATGCTATCCCATACTGGTCTAATGGATCATAGACAATGAGCTGTTGACCGGTGTGTACCCCTTCGTAGGCAAGCACACATCCGCTAAGGATGGCATGAAGTACTCCTGGATGGGCTCCTGCTGCACTATGTAGACTCAGTCCACGAGAAGGGTGGCACATGCCGCCGAAAATGGTGACAGAATATACATAGCTTTCAATAAGCCTACTAATATTTTCTTTTGCAGTGACTTTTCAACTGAGAATCCTTTGTCCACGCTCTAAATTCATAATTCGATCATGTAACGCGGCCCCGAAGTCAGGCCAGCCAAGCAGTGGCTGAGTGAGTCAATGTCTTGCAGCCTTCTCCATGGCAGACTGCCACCTCTTAGCGGATGATCACACATAATCTAACTTTCAAATTGATTTTAAGTCTACCTGTGTTAAAGTCGACAAGACAAACTCCTCTTCCACACTCTGGACCCCTTGAACCATGAACTGGAGTAGAAACAACAGCTATTCAAATCCACGATGCCTTCTCATTGTCATTTTCTTATTGAAAACTCACGAACCTGTCACTTGGGTGTTGACTTAGCCAACACATGGAAATTCGAAGATGACCTGCCGGGTTTACCAAAACTTCGGGAGCGGATAAAGAACAAATGGCGGATTCAATCTGAGTGTCCATTTTGCACTTTTATCTTATCATGTTTGATGATTATGGTTCAAACTGGACACTTTACAGATCAGTATTTTTCCAACCCGTCTCATATTCTCAGCAATTCGAAAGGGACATGCCCGTTGCAATATCGGCGCTGTCAGAGGGGATGATAGTTGACTCACCTCACGCCGCCTTCGACAGAGGCGTTGTACCACCAGCGCTGTCAGAGGGGATTGTAGTCTCATCAGACTCATTGACGTGATCGAATTGCCAAGAGGTATGATCGAAATCGTTGATAACATGGAAGCAAGCACGACAAAATATTTGGCCCTAAGCTACACATGGGGAGACCCGGTGGCGACAAAATTTGGAACACTACACTTCATTAAGAATCTTGCGCCATTGATCAAAGACGCAATAGTCCTGACTCATGCTGTGGGATTCCGGTACTTGTGGATAGACGAATTGTGCATCAACCAGCAAGACAAACACGACAAGGCCCGTGAAGTTTCGAAAATGTACCGAATTTATTCCTGTGCTTCAGCAACTATCATTGTCACATGCTGCAAGAGCAAGCACGAACCCTTCCAAGGAAACCTTTGGACTTCAAAGGACGGTCTGTCCTACCAAGTTGGAAGGCGAAAGAAAGCTGGGAATATATCCGCAATTTGCTTACGAGAACCCAGAGACCTATTGATGATAGATGGAACGGCCTGGTCGAGGCGAGGCTGGAAACTTCAAGAAGATCTGCTTTCTCGACGGAGAATCTTCTTCACTGCTGCTGGAATATACTACGAGTGTCTTGAACTACAAGACTTCCAAAGCTTCTGGATTCATAAGCCGGAGACTTATCCTCGTCCTATCCCCGACAAGTTTCCCAAAGACGCCTGGTCGTCAACAATGAACTCTGCGGCAGTATACAACCAATACTACCAGTGCGTCAGTGAAATCCCTTGGAGGGATTTCACTGAGCCATCAGATAGATTACCCGCGGCTGCCGGGCTGGCGCAACGTATCGAGCTTGTCAAGAATGATGAGTTCTCACAAGGGATTCCTCTCAATGACGCGGTTCGTGGACTACTCTGGACAACTGTTGGATCTCCTACTTCTAAGCTACACTGGGAACCGAAAGATCAGCATTGGCCTGAGGACGGGACTCTCAGAAATGTTTTCTGGTGGTTGGTTGGAAAAGTCCTCAAGGACCAAACGTTGACCAACATGAATCCTTATGGATATCGTTCCACGTGGTCATGGGCTTCGCACAAAGGCCCTATTAGATTTCCCACGCCAACAGAATTTACGTTGCTTGTTGATGTTCAAGCTTTTGAAACGAGGGGTCAAGCCCCTGTTGTGAAGATTGTAGGAAAACCCCTTCGGGTGGGCTTCGCAAAAGAGCATAGAAGGTCTCCAACTTTCTTTCTGCCTATGATGAAAGTGGGCCATCAAATCGAGGCTTGATTTTGAAGTAAGAAGGTGTGGGAACGGAATTCCACAATGGTCGCCATCAGGATATCCGTGTTTTCTCACGCCACCAACGGGTTTATGATGACGAGAAAAGCAAGTTATGGGCTAGATATGAGAAAACCAAGCCGGTTCCACTTTTGCTGATGTGATAAGATTTGTTGCAAGCGTATATATATATATACGTTCTAGCATACCGAGAATATGATCTTCTACTTCGATTTCCGTAACAAGATCGATGATTTTCATATTTACTTATCGAGTGCTCAGCCCCTCTCAGTCCTGGTTTTAGCATCCGCTACCTTTCTCGCATTGGTTCGGTATATACTGCCGGCATGGCAATAGCGTTATTTCAATTCGAATTGTTGATTTGCTTAGACGAATAATAATCGAACAATAATCCTATAAAAGAGAACAGTTTCCTGCGGAGACGAAGCGGTACGAAGTATAGCGTCCATTAATCAGAGATTGGTCTAGATTTTTGCATAGGCTGCTACTATATGCGGATGTATAGGTTCTCTCAACAGTGATGTTCTTTGATAGAATTTGGTCAAATTAGTACTGTAATATATTTTTCATGACTCCAGCCGTGGCCCGTGATGGGGGCGAGTCCTTATTCACTAAATGACGGCAGAAATTAAGAAACTTTGGGAGGTCAATTCTAACATCTAGATCTAGTAACGATTTGAAACTTGAAAACATTTCAATGATTAAGGGCGCTCAATTCGACGAAGATTTCTACGTTTAGACCAGCAGAGGAAAATTGTGGTCAGGGGGAACATCTTACTGATATTTTTGGATACATGACCCATGTGCTTACTGTACTCCAGCCTTAATGCTGCAGTTCACATGACTCCGCATGATCCGGTCCCAATTTTCATCGTCTTGATGCCTAAATCTTTCTCCGGTTTGATAAGTATTTCTTTCCAACCCTGGGTTCAGGCAAACAACCTATCACAATATATATAAATCTCATCTTTACGATAATGTCTCTGTGTAGAAATTGTCTAACTGCTATTCGTTCTTTTTGTTCGCCGTTCGAATGCGACAGGTTTTGTGCACCTCGCCAGACAGTACGGATACCCTCAATGATGGCCAGCGCTTCTGAGACTCAGGTAGTCGGCGCTAAAGGAGGCCTTGATAGGTGGTATTATTTTTCACAGTCGATGGAGTGTGAGCTATGCGCTATGATGAAGGCCCAGATGAGCTGGAAATATGGCCCGCGTGGCCTTGCCATATGCGCAATCAGTTTCAATGGATCACCGAGACGCCTCAAAGGCTGGATCAACTCGTGGCTGGCGTTTTCTTTCTCCGTGAATGTAGGAGATATCGAAAGAGTTGATCATGACACAAGGGTAAGCCCGAGCTTTGTCAGTATTTTTACAAGCAGCATGCTTACGGAACTGGTCACAGACTCATCCTGGCCGGGATCCTACCCTGGGCTCAAATGCGCCTCGGAAAATTCACGGTGACAATTTGGTGTTCCCTCATGCAGGTGTAACTCGACGGCTTTTAGACAAAAGAACGGGTAATGAGTCAGTCAATGCCCTCTATGATATTTTAATGACTTGATAAAGCGAACACAGCGACGGGGTATCTCCAAGACGAAGATATGAAGCGAGTTGATCTAGCCCGGACATGGATTCAAGATTGCCATAGGGCACATGCGGGATGCAATTTTCCGGGGACCTCGTATTCTCCCTCGCGCCTGGTGGATGTGAAAAATTGCAAGTTGATAGACACGCAGCAATGTTCTGGGCCTTTCCAATACACTGCTTTGACGCATTGCTGGGGGCCAAATATGCCAGAGTCAGGAATGACCAAAACACGGACATTGGGATCACACTTGAGAAGGATCCAATTCTCCGAACTTCCCAGGTCGTTTCGGGATGCAATTTTGATCTCCAAGAGCCTGGATATTCCCTATATTTGGATTGATTCGTTGTGCATTCTCCAGGATTCGAGGGAAGATTGGGAGACTGTATCTGCTGAAATGGGGCTTGTTTACTCCCATGCATGGTGCACTATTGCAGCGTCCAGTGCAAAATGCTGTCATGATGGCATTGACCTTGTTCGAGAGAAGCGTACCTCTTGTGAAGTCATGTTGTATGGTGATCAGGACAAACGAGTGGGAGTTAGCATAACGGAAGACCCGCCGACGTGGCAAGCATTCTATGCCAGTAATCCTCTGAACAAACGAGGGTGGACGTTTCAAGAGCGCGAACTTTCTCCTCGGATTTTGCATTTCTCCACGGACCAGATATGGTGGGAATGCAGGTCCATGAGAGCGCAGGAAGGTCCCGATCTGTTTGACGACAATATCGGCGAGCCGGCCATTAGCGTCCGTAAAAAGACCACTGAGCTCCGAACTCTCACCTCTATAATTCGTGCAGAGGAAGACTACGCACGGATCCGCCTGACCAAGGCGCCAGCTGAGCAAAGTCGCATAGAATATGATCCCAAGATCTTCCCCGGGCTTGAAATCAGTCAAGCGTTTCAGCTACGATGTTTAGATAACATGTTGGTGACTTCGAAATCGGTCACAGCTCCTGCTATGCTGAAGAATCTTTTTGCCACCGAGGCACGGTACAATACCTGGCTCAAGGCGGTCCAGGACTATAGTACCAGAGCTTTTACCGTGATCACAGATCGCCTTCCAGCTCTGTCTGGCTTCGTCAGCGAAATGCAAGCTAGACATGGCGGGGAGTATGTTGCGGGTGTCTGGCGGGAAGATTTGCTGCGTAGCTTACTATGGCGACGAGACTCACGGACAACGACTGTGGCTTCGACACACACACTTCCTCGCAGACCATCTGAATACAGGGCCCCTTCGTGGTCATGGGCTGCAGTTGACAATGCTATTAGCTATGACTTGGTCATTGTCAACCGACTACAAATCGATCGGCTCCGGCCTACGACCGCACACATCGAAAATGTCAGTGTAGTTCCTGCAGGACTTGACCCTCGAGGGCGATTGAAAGGTGGTTCTTTGTTGATCAGTGGCAAGTTGAAAGTGTATACACCTTCTAGCATGTCTAGAAGCATGATCTTCCATTTCGATTTCCGTGACGAGGCCGACGATCTTCCTGTCTATTTATTGAGTCTTTTCGAATCGAGCTCCATGGATCGTATCACTGGAAGAGGGACACTGGCATGGGCTTTGGCATTGGTCATGGTTGAAGATCCAGTCCCAGTGTTTCGCAGGGTCGGGGTGGTGAGTAAAGCACTCTCTGAGTGGTTCATCGACGCAATGGATGTAAAAATCCCGATTATTTGAAGCGCCGTTTGGCAGGATAGAGCTCGTGGTAATTTCAATTCGACTCGTTGGCCTGCTTGGACGAGCAGTAATTGAACAACGATCCCGGAAGAGAAAACGGTAGTCTGAAGAGACGAAGCAGTGTGGCATCAACTCATCAGAGACAGTGCCACAACCTTGGCCTCTGAAAGCAAGGACACGCCTTCTGATACATATGCCATAGGAGTGTCGAGAACTCCTGACAAGACCGAGGGACCAAGTCGCTGCTCCGCAAACGGAAGTTAGAATTGAGCCGAGTGATATTGAATTTTAGAAACGAACAAAACAAACAGAAATTTAGCAATAAATATGTACATATGATTGCCTTGCTCTTTCTCTGTGCTGCAAATTTCCAAGTGGCTACGGACAGAAATGTGAGACAAATTAGGTCCAGCTGATTGGTGAAACGGCTGGGATATTTATTAGAGGCTTCTTCATATCAGTCCCGGATCAGATGACTGCAAAGTAATTAAATGGATCTCCACGTGTCCACTTGTGACACTCCAAGGTTGAAGACAATATATTGGAATGTTGTGAAACGAGAGAAATTTGACAATTGCGAGGAAATATTGGTGGGGGTTAATGTGGCTTAGTCAGTTCAGTGGTGGGTCACACAGACGAATAGGATGATAGGAATATAAGCATGGGCAAATTATTGGCCTGTGATCGGGATGTTTCAATAGTTTTATATCAAGCCACACTCTCATCATCAGCCACATCTGAGTCTGACAGGTGCACGGCCAATCATATCGGATTGTATTTCTCGACCTTGGCCTTATTCGTATTCTCTCTGCGCGCCCCGAACTACAGCCGCCTTGCTCCACTTGGTCTCGAGATGCCACCGCGTAGTGTGAGAGGGTGTCACTGGCAAGGTCACGCATGATCAAAACCCCGTCTTGGTCCTCCTCTTCACCATAGACGCCTTCACCTCCCCCGCAAATCCCTCCTCTGCATACAGTCCTAGTCCGACGAGGCCACACACCACGGCAGACCGCTCCTCGACAAGGCTGGAGAGAGGAGGGAAAGCTTCTACGCCCCGCACACAACCTGCAGATTCCGAAGAGTACGAGCTTTCCGATTACGCGGGCGTACAAGAGCGTCAGAAGAGAGAGGCACGGTATCTGGAACGAGAGGCCAAGCGGACGGAGAAGCGACGGCGGCTTGACGACGAGGACGAAATGAAGTTCTCGCATAGCATCCAGTTCAATGCCGTTCCAGATTGGAGCAGCCATTACATTGCCTACAGCAATTTGAAGAAGCTGTATGTTCCCTCGCGTGGTACAACAGCTGGTTATGATCTGGCCTCTGCTAACATCTTGAAGTATCTATCAGCTCGAGAAGACCATCCACAGACCCGCCGCCGAAGACGATGCCGAACGTTCACCGCTAATACCCTCAGAAGACCCCGACCAAGTATTCCAACGAGCATTAGATGTGGAGCTAGAAAAGATATCCTCGTTCTACCAGCTGAAGGAGTTGGAAATTTATGGCGAGGTGTCAGATTTCCTGAAGGATGAAGAATCATACGAGGCAGAAAACGCGGATTTGGACCAACTGGATGGGGCAGAAAATGGCAGGCCTGGGACAAGTGGTCGCGCGAGTGACAGGCCACGGCAAGGGAGCATATTTCGAAGTTTTACTAAGCTCCGACGGTCGAGCACAATAAGTCGGTCAATCGATGAAGGAGTAGAGGACAGTGACGATGACGATGACGAGAATACGGCTCTGCACAAGCAGAGGCCTATTGGCCAACGAAGCAAGAGTACTCCGTATGATGCGAATATTGGTCGTTCAGGGCAAGGGGAGGATATGAGGGCATCTACGGAATTCTCGAAATCGATACGGAGGAACAGCCAAAATTATGACGATTATGCGGAACACGCCTTTTCTACCTTATTTTCGTCTGGAATTACGTTGAAAAAACGAGCGATTAGCCTCTACGTACAATTATGCGAGCTCAAGTCATTTATTCAGCTGAACAAGACGGGGTTTACTAAGGTTCTGAAGAAGTACGACAAAATTATGGACCGAAGTTTGAAATCGAAATACATTGAGAAGTATGTTACTCCAGCATATGCGTTTCGGCCGGAAACTATGAAACATATCGAAGACAACATTGGGCGAATGGAGCAAGCATATGCAGATGTAGTCACTGGAGGTGATGTTGCTCTTGCCAAGAAGGAGTTGAGGCTACATCTACGTGAGCATGTGGTTTGGGAACGAAATACGGTCTGGCGAGAGATGATTGGAATTGAGAGGAAAGCTCAGGCTGCGAATATGGGGCTGCGAAGGACATTGCTTGGCCCAGACAATGACCCTGCCAAGGCTCGTTTGCAAGGGGATGACTTTGACGCCGATGAAATGAAGGAGGTCTCGACACCCGTTGGGAGATTCAGATTCCCTACATGGCTGTTCAGCTCGACCATGTTCACGCTCATCGCCATCATCGCCATTTTCGTCATCATGCTATATATTCCTATTATGAAGAAGGTGGAACAGCAAAATTGCCTGGCCATGCTAATCTTTGTCAGTTTGTTATGGGCTACCGAGGTGAGTTTTGCAAAAGTATGTGGGAAATCAAATCTAATATGGATAGGTCATCCCTCTTTTCGTAACATCACTAATAATACCCTTTTTGTGTGTTGTTTTGAGAGTTGTCCGGTCAGACGACAAGCCTCACCACCGTCTCAATGCCAGCCAGGCAACGAAGTACATTTTTGCAGCAATGTGGACCCCAGTCATCATGCTTCTTCTGGGTGGCTTTACTGTGGCTGCTGCGCTATCCAAGTATGACATTGCGAAGAGGATCGCCACTTTCGTCCTGAGTAAGGCCGGGACACGACCACGGACGGTTCTTGTTACGAACATGTTCGTTGCAGCATTTGCGAGTATGTGGATTAGTAATGTTGCTGCTCCAGTGCTGTGCTTCTCTATTATCCAGGTACGTTTATCGAGATACAGCTTGATAATAATCTAATACCAAGCTAGCCAATGCTTCGAAACCTGCCCTCCGACTCGCAAATGTCGAAAGCTCTCATCCTAGGCATTGCTCTCGCCTCCAATATCGGCGGAATGCTTTCGCCCATCGCTTCTCCACAGAACATCGTCGCGCTAGACATCATGGATCCGCAGCCATCTTGGGGTGTCTGGTTCTTCATCGTCCTCCCAGTTGGCATCATATCCATTCTCCTAATCTGGATCGTTCTCCTCGTCTCCTTCAAACCCGGCCGAGGCACAACAATAGTGCCCATCAGACCCGTCAAAGACAAGTTCACCGGAGTCCAACTATTCATCTCCTTCGTCACCTTTGCTACAATCATTCTTTGGTGCGTAAGCCACCAACTCGAAGATTTCTTCGGCGACATGGGTGTCATAGCCATCATTCCTCTTGTCCTATTCTTCGGAACCGGCATCCTGACAAAGGAAGACTTCAACAATTTCCTCTGGACGATCATCATTCTCGCAGCCGGTGGACTCTCCCTAGGAAAAGCAGTCAATTCATCCGGTCTCCTCCATACCATCGCGAACGCTATCACGGAGCGCGTCGAAGGCATGTCCCTCTACGGCGTCCTAGTAGTCTTCGCAACCTTAATATTAGTCGTCGCTACATTCATCAGCCACACGGTCGCAGCGTTGATTATTCTACCACTGGTAAAGAGTGTAGGAGAGGGAATGGATCATCCGCATCCGAATCTGCTTGTTATGGGCAGTGCGTTGATGTGTAGTGCTGCTATGGGGTTGCCGACTTCGGGATTTCCTAATATGAGTAAGTCCCCTTACCTTTTCCCTCATCACAGTCCTGTCTTGGTTTAAGAATTATGCTAATAACAAACAGCGGCGATCATGATGGAAGACTCGCAGACAGGACAACGATACCTGCAAGTTAAACATTTCATCAGCCGTGGTATACCGTCTAGTATCATCACGTTGCTGGTGGTTATTTCGGTAGGGTATGGGTTGATGCTTATTGCGGGGATGTAAGGATTTATTGGGCGTGACTTTAAAGGGCGTATGTGTATGGCGTTGGATAACGCTTGAGAATGTTTTTTGTATATTGGGTTGGTGTATTGGTTGGATCTTTGACACTAAATAGACGGAATCAAATTTGCTACAAAGCCTTCCTCATAAACCCCTTCCACCCCAGTCACGGCCTCACCCCGTCACCCCTTATCTCCTTCTCCCTCATCCCCTTCCTTCCGCCCAGCCCACTCCACACATCACAACCCCCTCCCCTCCCCCTTCTCCAACCGCATCCCTCCCATCCCATTACAATGCACCTATCATTCACCCATCAGCCAAATCCCCCTTTTCCCTATTCCCCTAACTCTCTTCTTTTAAAAAGAGACCAACATACCTCAGCACTACAAGCACCGACCCCACCACATCTTTTTTCGTTCTTGTTACAAGGTATACCCGTCGGGTTCTCGGTACAGCAGAGTGTTGTGCCGTTGGTGCAGAAAGAGGTTAAGGGGTATATTGACGCGTTGGCCGTGAGGGCGAGGAGGGCTATGAGGAACGAGAGATGCATTGTGGTTTCTTTCGTTTTTGGGGGTTTGGGAGCGATAGGTTGGAGATGTTGTGAGGGTGTTGTGGATGCGCGGGCAGGTATGAGGGTGGAAGGAGGCGCGGATGTACTGTAAGACAGCATACGCGATCTACATTCCAGACGCCAGATATCATGTAATATTTTGGGATGAGGCGAAAGTGTAGAAGTTGGATTATCGGATTTGTGCGTTGCTTGAAGCTTTAAGTGGGTGTCACTGGATAAGCTGCCATTGGAGGCAGGACCCGATATTTATGTAAAATTTCAAATTTGAAGGGCTTTCGCGTATTCTCTAAGTATGGTACTGTATATACAAATGCTCCAAGGTCTTGTTCTGACGAATCAAGAATGCGTGCTCATTTCTGAGCCGGTCACGTGGGTGACAATATATCTGCAGAATCATGCGACGCGATACCTCCACCTCCCCTTCAAATTTTCCCTCCTATATCGATGAGAGCTCGATGCTTCACCTTAGTCGCCAACACACCACTACTACTTGAGACAGCTCTTTTGATGAGGTCTCTACGGCATCGCTTGCCTTGCGAACGAAGCTCGATTTGCCCCATCCCGGCCAGGAAGTCGCGATACTCTCATGTAACGCGTACAGAAACCTCCATTCACACACCAGAAGTTCTCTCCTTCTCAACATCCGCAGCGTCTACGACTTTGATTGCCGGTCCCTCGATTTTCTTCACCTTGCGGCCTTCCCACCACATCATCACACCTGCCAGCATGCTCACGCCGCATCCAAGTCCGATGAAAGTACCTGTTGCCCAGGTCGGTCGATTAATTCGATTGTACGCCCACATGAAAGATGCCAAGACCGCTTGAAGCAGTGTATTCATGACCATCATCCAAACTACAAAGCCGAGCTTCCAGAGCGGGGTTGGGGGAGCAACTTCTCCGGTGAAGGTGACTCTTTTGTCCAGACCATCGTCTGTATCCTGCTCCTCGTCTTCATGGTACCAAGTTGGTGGCCGGAACCAGGATTTGTTTTGCGTGGATAGTCGCTTCATTGCGTTTCGATTCTTCTTGAATCGCACTTGGATCAGCCAGTATAAGTCTCGAAATCGCCAGGGAGCGAGGCCAAATCCTGTGACGCAGAATAGTGCGTTTAGAATCTGGGAATCGATCTCGAGCCATATTTTCCTGGGGGAATCAACGGAATCTTTGTTTGGGTGATCCATTGCAGGAGCTGCATTGAGCAGCAGGAAGAATAGCATGGCTCCCCAAGCTACGATGTTCAATCCATAGATTGTCATCAAAAAGCCCGTCGGGGTACCGACGAACTTTCCGGCCGCTTTCAATCCATTCAACGTCGCTTCTCCCCAACCATGTTTCTCTTCCGTCTGAGATTGCTCTAATAGTGTCGGTCGTTGAACGATTGTTGGTGGCTGGTCTTTCCCTTCATTCTGATTATTGAGGACTCCGGTCGCGGTCCTCGACAAGACTGTAGTCAGGACTGGAACTCCGTCCTCGCCTGTCACCACGGTTCGAGCGCTGTGTCCATGTTCGTCAAACTCGATGTTCTCTCCACCTCCAACTGGCTCTCGAAGTTCGGTGAGATTGGGTGCTTGGGCGATTGCTGCGCCTGTTGCTGCCCACATTCCAGGTTGGGGATTGAAGTTGATCAACTTATCGGCGACAGACACCGATGCTGTTCGCAGTCGGCCCGTGACGCCAGTTGCCCCATCTTCAGGCATTTTGGCTCGGCTGGCTGGCCCCAGAGAAAAGAAAGATGTGATTCCTGAGTGATAGGACTGCCAGGCCACGACTCTCGCGGCCGTTGGTCTGAGAAGAGAGAATACCCTCCCTTGATGAGGACTTGAAGTCGCGTCGCACTCGCTCTGGACTTCTGAAAACCCGCACCGCCATACTGAAATCGACGTTAGGATGTAACTAACGCGCGCTGGTCGGACAACCTGAACTCAATTCTAGCTTCACATGAGTAGTGCATGTGGGGGCCGGCATTAGGAGCAAGCGCGTCAACGAACGAGCTTGCCGTGCTCACCGCAAAGCATTTGGCACATGGCCAACATTCTTTCTTGCACTAGGTGTTTACACGGGATGCCTTGTCCTAAAAATTTCAAATTGTCGGCCGACTTATGTAGAACTATGACTGGGTGGCTCGGACCTGATTACCGAGCCATTTGCATTCCTAGCTCCAATCTCGGGAACCTCGGTCTCGCGCTCAAAAGTGACGCGCCTAAACCTCCCGAAAACACAGAGGAACCTTTTTATCTTCGCATAGTCCTTTAGTATTGGACAAGCTTTCGTGGTCTAAATTCTTGCTCCTTGCCACCCAATGACGATGATCTAAGCGGCTCTTGGGTCTTGTGCCACTCAATACCGGCCATCCCGCGAATCATCTCGGCATGGCAGCTTTCTCTGTTTTGTGCAGTGCACTTACCTGAGAAGCCCCGGAAGTTCTTTCCTCCTCACATTTTCTTGATATAATTCACGCTCTCAAAACTTTTTCATCTTCACTGCTCTCTTCACTGCTCTCCTCATTTTCCCTGTTCCTTAATCGAGACCTTCAGCGCTCCACATGCTTCCTATTTTGCGAATATCTGCATTAAAATGACGCAAGAGTTTGAAGAATCCTCTGGACCAGCTCTTGGGCGAGTAAACACATCTAGCAAACATTTCTCTGCAAAAGCAGAAATCCGCAATGATGGTCGAGCAGCAATCCATTTCAGTGATCTAGGAACAAAAGCGGCGAAAATCGCCAAGCGACTCGAAAAAAGACCTCTTCAAAGACTCACATTTGGGGAACAGTTGACTCGGAATAATCGGAAATATGAAGAAAAGTTTCAGTCTATTCTCGGGAAATACTCCGGGCTTCCACGTCTCAATATTGCAATTCATATTGTCGGATCGAGGGGTGACGTCCAGCCCTTCATACCTATCGCACAGATTCTCGCCAAGCCTCCGTATTCACACCGAGTGAGAATATGCACTCATCCGGTATTCAAGGAGTTCGTCGAGGAAAATGGGGTGGAATTCTTTTCTATAGGGAGTGATCCCGCAAGTCTGATGTCGTACATGGTAAAGAACCCAGGACTCATGCCAGGGATCGAAAGTTTGAAAGCCGGGGACGTGGGGAAACGAAGAGCAGATATGGCGACGATCATTGAAGGGTGCTGGAGAAGCTGTATTGAGGCTGGTGATGGAATGGGAGGGGATTCGAGAGTGGCTGGATCAGGCAGGAGTACGGACGACGCGGATCGCCTGTTCATTGCGGATGTCATTATCGCCAATCCTCCCTCATATGCCCACATCCATTGCGCAGAGAAGCTTGGAATTCCGCTTCACCTGATATTCACGTGGGTCCGACCTCTTTTATCCCAAAGTCTGTTGCTTCGAATCCCGGATTCAGCTAACGGTCGTTTCAGGATGCCATACTCACCGACTCAGGCGTTCCCGCATCCACTCGCATCTATGGACAGAAATGAACAAGATCCCAATTTCGCCAATTATATTTCCTACACCATGATGGAACTTTTAGCATGGCAAGGGTATGTCTCGCTGGCCTTTCCGGGCTGGATCTCAGGCTTCTGACTGGTATAACTAGATTGGGCGATGTCATAAATCACTTCCGCACCGAGACCCTAAATTTGGATCCCATTAGTCCTTTATGGGGTCATATGCTCTTGTCCAGAATGAAAGTCCCAGTCACGTACATGTGGTAAGTCTTGATCGTCCATCATAAGGGTAGAAATTAAATCCTTTCAGGTCACCTACGCTTATTCCCAAACCTAAGGATTGGGGATCCTATATCAACATCACCGGGTTCTCTTTTCTGACCAAAGCGTCTACTTACACCCCTCCCGAAGATCTAGCAGAGTTCCTGAAAGCTGGTCCTCCTCCTGTCTACATTGGATTCGGATCCATCGTTGTCGATAAACCGGACGAACTTACTAAAATGATATTCGGTGCGGTCAAACGTGCAGGTGTCAGAGCTTTAGTGTCTAAAGGCTGGGGTGGTCTGGGCGGCGATGAACCGCCTGAAGGTGTCTTCCTCCTCGGGAATGTTCCGCATGATTGGCTCTTCAAATACGTCTCATGCGTTGTTCACCACGGCGGCGCTGGGACGGCCGCAATCGGCATCGCTATGGGTAAACCGACCGTCGTGGTTCCTTTCTTTGGGGATCAGCCGTTTTGGGGTTCCATGATCTATCGAGCCGGAGCTGGCCCCGAACCAGTGCCTTTCAAGAAGTTGACAGAAGAATCTCTTGCCAAGAGCATCACAACAGCGCTCGGTCCTGGCATACAAGCTGCGGTGAAGGCCATGGCGGCCAGGATTGCGGATGAAAATGGTTCGGCGGATGCAGCGGCGTCTTTTCAGCGGTCGATCAATGTGGATTCGATGCGATGTCTCCTCTGCCCAGAGAGGGTGGCTGTATGGCGAGTCAAGAAGACCAACGTTCGGTTGAGTGCACTAGCTGCGTCAATTTTGCTTGACGAGCAGTTGATACATATAAGCCAATTGAAAATGTAAGTCACCATGCATGGCCGTACAGATCTCTACTTATAAGATCAGGGTTCGACACCGCGATTGGTACCTTGATGAAGGCCCCGTTGACCCAATTTCGGGAGCAGTAGCAGCAGCATCCTCGGTCGCCACGAATTCGCTGTCGTTGGCAGTAGATTACACCCGAGGATTCTCAAAATCAATCCATAAGAAGCCCGCCCCCAAGGAAGAAGACACCACCTCCTCGGACTCGGCACCATACCCGAACCTTGAATACTCGCCTAGTTGGGACGTTGCCCCTCCCCGAAATCCAGTCCAAGCAGCAGCACACTTTCCACAAGAGCGTATCGAGGCAGTAGCTTACAAAATTGCCGCCAAAGCAATTCCTAATCCTGCGCAGCAGAAGCCTGGAAGGTACAATTCTTCTGGGCTCGTGAAACGATCCTCGACATTGAGATCAGTTTCATCGAGGAGGGTTCCCGAGGAACATGGGCGTGTACATGATGCGGCGCATGAGACGGGGCATTTTGCGACCTCGATGGTAAAGACGGGTCTAAGAGGTAGGGACAATTGGTATAAAGTTTGTTTGAATTTGAATAAGACTGACTCTTCCCTAGCTCCCGTGGCATTCTTCTACAATCTCGCAAATGGCTTCCATAATGCACCTTCTTACTTCTTCCATGATGGGACTGTTCGCAAGCGGGATAATATTACTGGGTTTGGTAGTGGTGCGAAGGTTGCTGGGAAGGTATGCTTCACTCTACTGAAAGATTGAAGGTAGACAGACTACTGACAGGAATCAGGAGTTCACGCTTGGTCTCTATGACGGCTTCACCGGTATATTGACCCTTCCATACCGCGGTGCTCAGCGAGAAGGCGTCACCGGCTTTGCAACAGGTGTCGGTAAGGGGTTCGGCGGCTTGGTTTTCAAGACTTCTGCTGGTAGGTAAACCCTTCTTGATCTATGACTTCCTCCTTCCGAATTGGGATACTGAGATCATAACAGCTGCATTCGGCCTCCCAGGATACACACTCAAAGGCCTCGAAAAACAATTCGAGAAACGATACACGCGGGATCTGAAGGCGAAGCTTATTGCTATTAGGTTGAGGCAGGGCATTGCTGAGTTTGAGCGTGTGACGGTGGAGGAGAAGGAGGAGACTGTGAGCAGGTGGAAGGAATTGGGTGTTGCTTTGACGTGAGTGGTGATGTTGGGGCGAAAATAATTTGTGTTGGTGTTGCATTGAGATTGGCATTGGCTGGGATGGGGATACCTTTTTCTTTGGCGTGTTGTGGGATGTACACTACAGATCGTATTGATATGAATCTCAAATTAAGCTCTATAGATTTCAAAGTATGAGTACAATTTGAGAGAAGGCCGAATGCGGGTGCGGGGTAGTGCTGGTGAGGCGACCGATAAGGGCGTGCTGTAAGATCTTATTGACCATTGAGAAGCGATAGTGAATGAGCCTCGTCAGAATGCTCTCAATTATGCCTCACTACCTTTATTGCCTCTATTCTGCGCCCATTTTGTAAGCTCAGTAATAATTTGTACGCCACAGAAGGCCCCAAGTCTAGCAATGCCCTTTCGGGAAACTTCTGGAACGACATTCCTTGCAGAATATCCATACCTTAGAAGATCCACCACCCGAGAAATTTGCGACTGGTGCAACAACCGCACGATAAGGCTGATACCAAAATGCTATCGTGAAAGCTATGTTGAGGATTCAAGGACTTTCGAACATACAAACAGCTCGGCGCGAGAGGGGTGCCAGATATGCACCGTTCTGTGTGCTGGCCTCGTCGCCGTGGTCGGTCAACCCTACAGCCAAATATGGATTCGGACCAAACTAGTTCCTAGTCTTGATAAGAGTGCATTTACTCTCGAATTTCGATACTCTGAAACTGCTACCAGGTCAAATACGTATTCTTCTCAATATCCGAAGAGTCTAGAATTCTGCTCTCCAACAGGTAAAAATATTCTACGCGCTTGTACTCGTCGACGTCGGAATACCATCACTAGCCCGGCAGTCCCAGTCCGCAAAGAGTTTCCAGCTACACTATAAGCTTGGCAATGATACATGAACTAATTATTGCTCAGGAAATCCTTACTTCGTTAAACTCTCAACGACGGCCACGGTTGATCATGGGTTTCAACCGGATCCTCTTCGGGCGCTGATATTCCCACCCCTCGTAGCACGCACAAGACGAGAAGACTGTATTCCTCTGATTAATATTTGGATCGAAAAATGTTGTCAAACTCATACTTCTTGTCAGCGGCAGTCATTGAGTCCACTTCCAAGCCGAGTCATCGATGTTGGCTCAGAGAACCCCAGTAAAGACCCGCGGCTTTACGAGACACGTGGGGAGCACGAACCTTATATTGCTCTGAGCCACTGCTGGGGCATATCGCAACATTTCACGACAACAATGGCAACTCTTAAAGCAAGATGTGAAGGCATGACCTGGGATTCGCTGCCCAAGACGTTCCAGGATGCAATATTCCTCACCAGAGCGCTGAATACTCGGTTCCTGTGGATAGACTCCTTATGTATCATCCAAGATAATAGGTAACCATATATTCTCGCCTGAATTTCAACCTTTTAAGATCTGACAAATGTTTCCTTGATTTTAGCTCCGACTGGGAAGCCGAGTTGAGTAAAATGAGTAGTATTTATAAGAACGCATACATCACCTTATCCGCTACATTAGCAGAAAACCACGAATCAGGCTTCATTACCCAGCGAAAGATCACACAGGTGCCTATAGAGATACCACCAAAACGTCAAGCTCCGATAGGATTACAAGTTCGAGAAGTCGTTCATAATAGCGAGGCTTCAGATTATGTCCCGGATCCATTAGATACCAGAGCCTGGGCTTTCCAGGAACGGCTTCTCTCCAAACGAGTTGTATCTTTCGGCTCAAACGAGTTGAGTTGGGAGTGTGGCAGCTCCACTTGGACAGAGTCGGGGAATGCATCTCATAGGGATGTCGTCGGCACAGCAAGTAGTAGAGATCTTTACCAGTCAACGCTTTGCACAGCCACGGGAATCTTATCATCTAACGGACAACCAGAGGATTGTGCGCGCTCAAAAATCTATGCCTGGTGGTGCACTAGTATAGTTCCCGCATACACGAAATTAAGATTGACGAAAGAAGAAGACAAACTGCCTGCTTTGTCAGCCATTGCGGCCACAATTCAATTGAATACTCAAGACACCTACCTTGCTGGTCTGTGGAAAAGCCATCTTCTACTTTGCCTTGTCTGGCGTTCGAGCTCTGGTGGATATTGGCCTGAACCGGGACAACTCTCTAGAAAATACGTAGCCCCATCTTGGTCATGGGCCTCGATCACTACCACTGCAATCTCGGGAGAAAAGGAACTTGTAGACAAATACGTAACAACCAAGGTCCTGGACGCTGGTTGTAACGGGATGGGTCTCAATCCTACGGGCAAAGTGAAGCGCGGCTTCATTAAGCTTTCATCTCGTTGGGTGTCTGCAACCATGAGAATAAGCGCTGTAGCTGGTATGAGTGACGAGAAGAGCTTCCTGTATTCATTTGAAGGACTTCCCCTCTGGGGTAATGGGTTGACTTTCTGGCCTGACGTTCCACTAATACAGGGGAAATTCTCCACTGCTGGCGGAGGAAGTATCGAAACTATACAACGATCTAGCTTGATACCTGGTCATAAAAGACCTTCTTATTCAGCCACTGTTGCCTGCATCTTGATTGGTAAATTTTCGTCGCGACAATTTGTGTTCATAGTATTGGGCCACTCGACAAAGGAAACTGGAGCATTTGAGAGACTTGGACTTATTAAAATCCATGAGTCGTATTTCTCTCCTGGGTTTTACCAGAATATGGAAATTGCTGAGTTTCTTATAGAGTAGCAGGGATAATCCTTAATCTCACCCTTGCGGCAACTATAATATTCCGATACAAATTTTCCTCTCATTTTGGTCCAGCCAGAATCTTAGAAAAAATATTTTGTGGGTTTTGTATTAGAATCGACTTAAATTTTTTCCTCGCAGATCCCGCTACCAGTCTCGCAAGCAATTCATTATCAGGCGAATGAGGATAGACAGAACTAGTAGAGTACAGCCTTCGGAGAATAGTTCTCCGCTTCAGATTACATATTGAAAGAGGCTCATTGTTGCTTTGAGGGGTGATCCTACTCTTGGCTGTGACTTCAACAGGGCCAAGATTTCAGACTTCATTTTCGTTGCTCCTGGAGAAATTAGCGACATATTGATTTATCTAGAAGTGGACTTAGATTTATTCAGTGCGATTTCCGTCCAACTCTGGAAGTTGCGTGTCGTGAACTGCAGGAATTTGAGAACAGAAAGCTTGACGAACTACCCAGAACAACAAAATGCAAATATAGAATATTGAATATGCAATACAACACGCTAAGTAGAAACATAGAGTCAGGGGAGTCCGCGAAGGGGGAACGCCATTAAAGCTTGATTCTAAGATAGGAAACGACTGCGAAAACTCAATACCAGCGGCCCTCCCTAGCCCTCTCATATGCAGCCGAGTTATTGTCTGCCCACTCTCGCGATATATCTACGGAGCCCGGTCTCCCTGGTGCGAATTTCACGCCCGTAAATTCGCAATCCGTCTGATATTCTGATTCGAATGTTCCTTTGATCTTGGTCCCTCTTGGCTCACAAAAGGTTATCTCATACTTTTTAGCCTCGGAACCAAGCTGGATTTCTCCCTCGCCAGTTTCGCTACCTCGCCAACGGTAAATCCAAGTTGAATGCTTCTGTGATGGCATCTTAAGTGCTCCGAGGTAGAATTCCTCGGGCGTTGGGCTGCGGCGATCATAATCGTCGTAGTCGTCGTATTCATCCTCGTCTTTATCCTCTTCCTCTTCCGATGACTCCTCCCTTTTTCGCTTCTTGCTGGTGGCTTTCTTGCTTGCTGACTTCGATTTCCCAATTTCTGGATGTCTCTCGAACCGCATGATCCCTTCGATGATACTGAAATCGAACTTGGCAAACATTTGAGGACCTTTCGCTGTCTCCTCAGTGAAGATCTCCAGCGCGAGATCCTCGCGGGGTTTCCACCCCTTTTCAATGACTGGACATGTAATTTTGTATTTCCCAGTTACAATCCAATTCAAACCCTTCCCTGTTGCAGCAAACATCCGTTGTCTCGCCTCGAAGTTCGCATCATCCCTTGCCCGCTTAAGTTCTCCATTGATAGTCCTCCATTTGTCGTTGTCTTTAAACTTGGCGGATGATGGGGCGACGACGACTAGGATATCGAATTCGCCATCGATCTCGGCATGGCCTCGTGGGAGTTTCAACATCTCGGTTTGCAACCCTAATCTCCTCGCTGTGTCGGAAAATAGGGACGTGGTTCGTAATTTGACCGTAATTACTTTGTTGGTATCTTTTCCAGCCGGGAACTCCTCTTGCAGAAATCGAGCGCCGTAATCGACTTCCGCCTTGTCCTCCGCCGTCATCCGAGGCCATTTCTCATCCAACTCCGCCTGTCGTTTGTTGATCAATTCATTACACGCGATTGTATATTCTTCATCCAATCTGACCTCCAGATCCTTGAATTCTTGGGTCATTGGTGCGCTAGGGGCAGCTCGTAGTCGTGTTTGGAGAGGTTCGATACCGCGTCCGGTCGTTTCAAGACCACGGAAAATGCATTGCGCTTTCCACCAAGTCAAGGGCTACTTTTCAATCCGTGGCTGAGCTTTCAGTATCCTGTTGTTCTTGCCGCGTAAAGGTTCCAGGAGAGGGAGATAATTGGACACGTCTTGGTAGCGATGGCCATCTGGCTCAATGCAAATGCCGTAGCCATGACTGGAGAACTTGCCAGCTTTAGTGGTTGCTGTAATGGCAGGAATCATCTCGGTACGCTATTAGACCTGAAGACAATTTATACGGTGGAAAGGCCTCGTTAGATTATAATGTAAATTACTAGATTGTTCGAAGCAAAGAAATAACGAGCTGAAAAGACCTCGGGACGCGAAAGCACGGACCTCATCGCGTCTACACGTAATACATGTTGATATCTTATCTTTCTGTGAAATTGTGGCCCAAAAGCTTTGAATTTACTATCAATGTCTATTTTCCACTCCTTATGAGGCCGTAAAGCTTTGGAAAGATTGATAATTTCGATAATGGGAGCAAGAGACGGGAACCATAAAGGAAAGGAAGTCAAACTTTCGGTCATACCCCGCTATACCCCTCGTTTTCCAGGCTTAACAACGTTGAGAACCTTCTTCATGCTCCATTTTACTTCAGATATTGATCTTTGCAAGCGAATATTAACCTCAGGGCTTCCACATACAAACAAACTCTTCAGATCTCGAGTCCAACATCGAAAGGTTCAAAGCCGAGCCAATAATATCTAACTCTTGGACGCATCCACCATACCACACTCAACATCCTTCGTTTCCTTAGCCTTGCGGGATATTTCCAGTTTTTCTTCCCATTCCAACTCTTTCATTTCCGGCCGCAGCTTGTCTAATTCCTTGTTGTAATAGTCACACCTTTCCACCGCATCTCCAAGGGCCTCAAAGGCAGTTCCAGACCGCACCACCGTATCATCTCCGATCTTCTTCGCTTCGTGATTCGAAGAAGCATAAGCCTCATGATATTCCTTGCGCTTCTCATTCAGCACATATCGCGAATGTTCGTATAGGCAGCTAAGTTCTCGATGCTTCCGTCGCAATGCTTGCAGCTCTTCCCCAGGTTGAAAGGTTCCCAAAGATTTGTAGAGATCCTTGCGTTTCTCATGCTTCCTGCCCTCAGCGTGACCGTCACTTCGGCCCATCTGGTAATATGCAATCGGGCGAGCAATAAGTACCAGACAGAGTGGTACCCAGAAATACCAGTCTACATGGTAGATACCAATGATGAGAAAGACTAAGACGACGAGAACTAGGAAGGATACAGCATGGCCGAAAATTATACACGCTTCGGAATATTCTTCCTCTGGGTACCTTTTATGATATATCGGATAAGACATTGTTTCGCCAAGTAGTTTCAGTCGTATTGATGAGACTGGTAATGAATAGGGAGATATGAGAAATCCGTGATATTGAGGACACAGTAGACTGAAAGAAACAATAAGATACTCAAACCTGTGTGCGCGTCAAGTCGTGGGCCGAAAGCCACTAGAAATTCAATGACATCTATGAAACGTGACATCAGAGCATTATGACCCACCCCCCTTTTTTGGGTAAGCTATGTCAAGCGAGCCCCAAAGACTCCGCTGCCCCCCACTAGCCGCATTCTAGAGCTTTGAGTCTCAATTACGACGTTCAAGTCCTGCACTGAGATCAAGTAGACTGTCAACCCAAACGGCCCCGTCCCCAACGCCCAATCCGAGCATTTCATGAGCATATGCATTCGCAGCTGCCCATTCATCCGAAATGTCAATGCTACTTTCTCTACCAGGTGCAACCTTCACACCGGTAAAAGAGCATTCTTTGTGAAAGTCGGAGTCAAAGGTGCCTTTGAGTTTCGTGCCGCCAGGCCCGCAGAACGTTACATGGTAGTCAGAAACGTCTGACTGTAACTGTATTTCGTCTGTACCAATCTCTGTCCCGCGCCATTGATAGGTCCAGGAAGGGAAAGTTTGTGAGGGTTTGGTGATATGACCCAGATAAAAGTCTTCAGGGGTAGGACTGCGTCTTCCGTAGTCCTCATCTTCGTCCTCGTCTTCTGAAGCCTCTGAAACTTCATCATCGGAGTCTTCCTCGCTAGCACTCTCGTCTGAGGTTTCGTCATCTGAGTCCACACGCTTCCGTTTCTTGGAGGCTCCTTCCTCGACTAGCTTACACTCTCCGTCGTCTTGTCTTTTGAACCTCATGACTCCCTTTATGATGCTGAAGTTGAACTTGGCGAACATTTGCGTAGAATCCTCAACTTCTTCTGAGAAAATCTCTAGTTTCGGGTTCTTCCCATCGAAACCATTTTGAATGACTGGGCACTTGATTTCGTACCTGCCAGTCACGTCCCAATCCTTTCCTTTTCGAATGGCTTGACGAACACGGTTATCGAGAGGCTGCCTCTGCTTTTGTTTTCCTCCTTTGCCCGTTGCTTTGCTGCCTCCACTTCGTTCTTCATTTCTATCCATTCTGCATTCGTGTCACACTCGGTTTCCGAGTGAGCAATGACCATGAGCCCTGAGAATCCCATTTCCTCCCTCTCCTTATGACCCTGTAGAAATTTCACAAACCTGTATTCCAATCCCATCGCTGCCGCCATGTAGTACAACGACGACCTTTTTTTCACTTTGACAGCAATCAATTCTAAAGAACTGTGCTTTCTGTTTCTGCGAAAGGATTCCTTGAGTAACCGCTGCTCGTCACTTTCCACCTTTTCTTCGGCAGTCATCCCAGGCCATTTCTAATTAAGGTCCGCTTCGGCCTTTGCTCGCGCCGCTTCTTGTGCAGCTTTCCGTTTCCTCAAATCTTCATCATGTGCAGCCTTGCTCTTGTCATTATATTCCCGGTCCAAGTCGGGCTCCACTTCTTTCAACTCCGGCAGCATCGGTGCGTTGGGGACTGCCTGCAGCTGCGCTTGCAAAGTTGTCATATTGAACTTTCCAGGAGCATCCATGCCTCGAAATCTACACTGGGCCTGCCACCATGTTTTGCTCCTGCATCCTCTCTTTGTCAACCTCTGCAGGATTTGGCCGCTTTTCGTGTAGACGTCTTCGAAGGGTTGTTTTCGAATTCGAGTCCATGCCCACGACTACCGAATATAACACCGCCTCGGGTCGTGAAAGTGATAGGGTCAACCATGATGTATGTATTAGAGAGCCTTGATCGAAGAGAGGGATGTGTCGTTAGACGCGATGCCGCACAGACCACCAGGAACGCGCTTCCACGTGGTGGAATCCAGCCATCCCCCTTTTCTGTCTCACAAATTGGAGACTGTGGATGCTGCTTGCCGAAGCGCATTACTTCGAAGTTTCTGTTTTCGGTTTGATCTGAGCCTCCTCGAGTCATTGGTACTACTTGTACTTATCACGGCTTCAACATCCATAACTATCGACCGCGTCTCTCACCTCATCAACAGGAATCCAGAAACCAGCACCAACTACTGCAAATCCATATGTCCAATTGATCAATCATATATACATATCCAATCCCCTCACAGCAAGAAATCCCTCCACGAAGTTCCATCCCTCGGACATGTCTCACAAACCACTTCAACCCATCCACCTACCCAGCAACAGTAAACCAATTCCCCCTCACCGGCCCCGCCAGCTTAGCATCAGCAACAAAACTCGTAATATTAAACCCAATCCCCTTCTTCACCGCCGCTGTCTGACTACTCGGCACCGCAAATCCCGCCGGCTGCTCAAACAACAGCTGCACGTACTTATGTGGGTATTTGGGTGTTTCGGCGGGTGGAGCTGGGGCGACGTATGCTACGGGTCCGGTGTCTTTGGTGGTTAGGATGTAGCTTCCGCTTGTTGCTGAGGTGGCGGATTGCCAGCCTGTAATGAAGGCGTGGAGATTTGTGGTTCGGGAACCGGCGGGACCGCCGGCGAATTGTCCGGGTCTAAAGAGAGTTAGATATAGATGGTAAGGGAAAATGTTGAACGTACACGTCTTGATCTGTAGGAGGTGAGTCAGTCAACTGTTTGTGTACCGGAATCTAGGGAATACTGACCGATCATGAAGAAGATGTAAGTTCCATTTAGTGGTTGGTCGGTGCCAATTGTTGGTCTGCTTGCCGTGACTGTCGAGCGTCAGATATTTCTCAATATTGTGTTTTTGCTTCAGGTTTCACAGACCCGACTTTGCAAGTGCAAGTCCAGGTGTCACATCAGTTGTGCCGAATTTGACATCGAGGTGCGCCGTCACATTTGGGGTGAAGCTTGCTGGCGTTTGTGCCAGTGCAACGCTCGCCAGGAAGAGAAATGCAGATATGGAAACCATTTTGTCAGAAAGGCCCTCTTGCCACGAAAATCGGTAAGAGTAAACTTTCTGGAGTGCCGTGGATTTATATAATTTTTCAGATCCAATATCTTAATACCTCATTCCTCTATCATTGGCGAATCCCAAGTCATGGGGTTTCCAACCTTTCTTTTTTCCTTCTTAAAGACCAGAGAAGGAGATCGTTTAGATTGATCTCGACTCAGCCTGAAAATATCAGGACTGAAGTCGTCATTCGCGAACAAATATCCGTCGCGGCACTGGAGGCCCCTGCAACCCCGCAATTCGGTACTTCTGGGATCACCGACTAGCATTCAGCCGCCTTGTCATTTTCTAAATAGAAGATTCTCACCTTCCCTCAGTCACTGGACCAAATGTTGAATATGCATTTGTAGCAGCTCCACCGTTTCTTGTCTTGAGATACGATGCTAGGCGTCTTTCACATCATGCCGATATCAGTACCGGATCCATACTTTGCCCTAATTTCATTTTGTCTTCGCTCGTGGTCTTTGCTCCATCTCTCAAACCGCTCAAGAAGAGTTTCCTTCCTGGGCTGGGTGCCGCTTCGTTGATCGCTGGCGGATGACTCTCCATTTACCTCCTCGCCAGCATCGGCAACATTTCCCAGTTCCGCACAAGTATTGCAAGTGCGACATTGGTGGCATAAGGGTTTGAGGTCGGGATGCTCAGTAGTATTCAGGTGAAGAAAACAAGTCACTGTTGGACGTCAGTCGAGTTTTTCAGTGAAAGATCCAAACATACTCAAACCATAATACATTCCCTGAAACAGCAACGGAGCCCACAAAAGCACCGTCATAACCTGCCCAAAACCCCACGCATTATCCCGGAACTCCTTCCCAGTCACACTCCGCATCTTATTCCTAGTTCTCTGCAACTGCACAAAACAGACCAAGGTCCCCAGCGCAAACGCAAGCGAAATAGGGCCAGCCCGAAAGGAAGTTCTTTTGCGCAAAATACAAGACGCCATCCCAATTCCAAAAATGCAGCATAGCATAAAGCCAAAGGCAAGCCCAACCCAATCCGTCCACGCATGGCGAGGCACGTAGTTGAAACCCGGCCAAATACCACCATAACCATGACACTCAGTCGCAATGTCTTGCATAGCATCCACGCTTGCCTGTGTCGTTTGCAATGACAGATGCATAGCCATGTAAAAGCAGAACAGAACCGACAAATAAAAACAAGTAACTGCGACTCGTCTCATCTCACGAGGTTTCGACATCGCGACGCCGCTGGCGAAGGATACTGAGAAAACCGACAGGAATTGCACGATAGCGAGAGATTGCAGGAACGCTACCTCGAAGAACGGCGGCGATTGACGTAAGCGGACAGCGCTGGCTATAGCTACTATGATGCTGAATTGGCCGCTGGAGTCTACGAATGTTGATTGCAGGTTACGCAGGTATTCTTGTGTGTCTTGTAGACTCTGCGTTGGTTCGGGCCGGAGATCTTTGATTTTCTGGCGGCGGTAGCCGTAGAATGAGGTAAACACTGGGCCAAATATTATGGTGAGGATTAGTTGGAATATGTAGGAGATGTTTGCCTGGGTGAGTTTAGCTCAGGGTCAGAAAAGGGGTGGGTAGGAGGTGACTTGCTCCGATGCCAGAGAGATCGGGATTTCCCGTTCCCCATACCAGAGTGCAGACACATGGATAGGTCTGAGCGAGTGTTGTCACATTCAAAGTTCCTCTGTCTGCTTGTTGGACTATCTCATAGATCGAAGAAAAATTAGAGCAAGAGGCTGTGGTGTTCATTGTGCGAATGGAAAATTTAGAACCATTGCAAGTAGGGGATATCAATGTCAAGAAACAAGAAAGGGAATAGCAGGTTGAAATCAGTGTGCCAAATAACGAGAGAAAGAGACATAGATTAAATGATGAAAGAAGAAATCGTAAGGTGACTCAAGTGGGAACGCGAAAGGCTGTGCTGCATAGTGGCGCCCGATGATTGGCGAGGCTTTCCAAAAGGCGGACAGCAATGGTCCGCTTTTGGCATCTCGACTGCGACATTTATCACATATTGATCGAAAGAACAACTCTAGTCCAGAAGTTTACAGACGTTTGGAAAACAATGGCAATGAATAACCCGGTCGATGATGATCCATGTAGGTCCCAGTTCAGATAACCCATTACAAATTCTGGAGTCCGGAAACTCGCCAGCATTGTACTGTCTGTGCCGATGTAATCTTTTATTGGAAATTAATTACTGTCTCGCGCCTAGTTCTGCCCTCTGAAAGACGCTGAGAATGACTGTATGGTAATGTAGGATGTTGCTGACACTTGCTCGTGAGCGGTGCCGTCAGATACTGGGACGGGTCGCACGATGTCGAGATTGTGGAAACTTCGAGTCCTGCCATGTCATAGGAAGATTCTCGAAGATTAATGCTCATTCATCGACGCCTGTCCTTTTTCTTCAGGCGTGCAAGGGCTTTCTCATGTTGCGCGTTTTCAACTTCGTACAACATCTCAAACTTCTTCTTGACCTCGACATCCTCAACATTCCAGCTTTCTTCGCAAATCTCGCATTCAAGGGAGTGTCTATCCACTTCACGCTTTTCAACTTCAGGATTATTCATGAAAAAGTATTTACGTGCTCGAGCCCTGTAAGCTTTTGTATAGAGTGCAAACGGGTTTGCAGGCTGTCTGACCTCGTTCTGGATTTCCCAATAGCGGTCTTCGATGGGACGATCGATATAAGCTTTGATGTCGCAAAGACGGGGTTTTTTCCAGCTTTCTGTCAGCCTAGAGAGGGGTTCAGTAAGTATGTCATGTGGTGGTAAGGATTCGTGTCTGAGATGCTTCGAGGGCTCAAAGCCGTTACTAGACTCGCGGCGTCGTTTGGTTTTTGGGGGGGAATCGGCAGTCTTCTGAGCAGAGGCTGATTGAGGGACCGGTACTTGGGATTGTGTGACAGGTACGCCACTTAAGGCATCGCCTCTCCGAACGACCTCAGGATCAGCATTGGTCACCACCATCTCTGAGGGGGGGTTTCCTTCTGGAGATGTAGGCCGCTGTTTTGCTTTTCCTTTTCGTTTGTGTGCCTTCTGCGAGCTCTCAACGGAATTTGCCGACTCTTGCTGTCGCCGGGGGGGTGGAACTTTCCCCTCAATGATCTCTCCCAAGGTGATTCGATTGGATAATAAAGCATGTAGCAGTAGAGCATCAACGTCCGCCCGCGGGAGTCCAGCTAAGAAACTCTTTGCCATGGCAGATATCAGTAGATTCTCAACATCTGTCCGCGGGAGTCCAGCTATGATACTCTTTGCCAATTTTTTTTGTGCTGGGCCCAAAGATTCGCGTGGCTCGGAAACCCTATCTTGCAAATCCCCCTGGGCTGGTTTCTCATCAGATGGCATTGTAGCTGTCTGCAGGAGCTCGAAACTTTAGTTGCAGATTTGTGTCCTCGTCGAAAAAGGGTATGAATGTCGGCACTCCGTCAGTGGAGACTATGGTATATGTCAGACCAAGTTCCCTGCTCTCTCCCAAACCACGTACCTCTGTTTTGCTTTCGTGCAGCCCGAAACTCGTCAACTTCCTCCCTAGCTCTGTAGTGATATATGGATAAGAAGGATTAACAACTACTGCTGTTGATGTATTTTCTGTTGTTTATGGAAGCAGATGTATTGGTTGGGAGAAGAGGGATGGACATTGATCTGCGAGTTCACCCTCACCGCGAAAAGGTGTGGAAGGCACGATCAACTCGCTTTTCAGTTGTGCATAGCAAATAAACACCCCTCAACGCACTTTCCTACATCATAATACGCATAGCACAACCCAATACTGTTCAGAGAAAGCTACAATAGGTAGCAGCTTACATGTTTTCTCGAAGCTCTAAATCCACTAGATCGAACACTTTGCTTGTGTGCCCTGATCAGAAATGTCGGGATGCATTTGATAATCTGAAATAGTTGCCACATTATCTGGCCGTGGAGTAGATTTGGAATATTTCCGGCAAATTTGGGTCGTCTACCTATTGCGTCCGCCGTTTTCCCAAGATCGCCCTTCCCACGCTGCTCGAGTTCTCCTTTCCTATTTCCTTCGTGATCCACTCGCCGATATCCGTAACTGCGTCCAAATCAACTCCAGTATCCATACCCACACTCTCCATAAAATACACCATATCTTCCGTGCTAACATTTCCAGTAGCGCCAGGACTGTAAGGGCATCCACCAAGTCCACCAACACTAGAATCGAAAGTTTTAACTCCATATTCAAGACTAACAGCAGTATTGACCAGTGCCTGCCCATATGTATCATGGAAATGCATAGCTATATCCTCGCTCCGAATCCCTGCAGCTTGCATGGCTCTCAATAGCTCCATTGTTCTTGGGGCAGTTCCCATGCCCGTAGTATCGCCCAGCGATATCTCATCCGCGCCCATCTCCATCAGGTCACAAGCTATCTCCGCTACTTTTCGAGGATCAACATCGTAGCCTTCGAATGGACAGCCTAATACGACGGATATGTATGCTCGTACGCGCAAGCCATGCGCTTTCCCGCCTTGGATTACATCCTTGAATTTCTCGAGGGATTCAGCGATCGAGCAGTTTAAGTTCTTTCGTGTGAAGCTCTCGGTTGCTGCGGCGAAGACGGAGAGCTCCATTGACGGCTTATTTGTTATGGGGTCAGAGGCAGGTTCGCTCGGAATACTGGCAGACTCGTCGGCTTCGTAAGGGGAAGATTCCTGTTCGGAGAATTTGCGGTAGGCTTTAGGGTGCGTATTGAGGATTGAGAGCGCGTTCTGGAGGCCTTTCGTGTTCGGTGCTAGGAATGAATATGCAATTGGGTCTAAAGATGTTGGCGGGTATTTGAGGATGTACTCCATTACTTCATTGGAGTCTGCCATCTGTAGAAGCTTCTGTTAGTAGCTGCGCCAATCCGTGGAAGTTGGGGCATAATGGAGCTTACTTGAGGCACCCATTTTGGAGCAACAAAAGACCCAGCTTCGATATCCGTAAGACCGGTCCTGGCAAGCCTCGAGATCAACTCTATCTTCGTTGTCAGAGGTATTGTCCTCTTCTCGTTTTGCAATCCATCCCGAGGCCCAACCTCCACAAGTCTGATCCGGTTGGAAGTGGCCTGATGTTGACTTGGTGCATTAGAAGCTGTTGCCAGTCCTCGTAGATTTCGGATCCGCAGATTTTTGCATCGTAGCACAGGCCGTAGGAACGACATTTTGGTGTTTTCTTTACATGGTATGTTGTGTGTTGAGTTGTGGTGTCTCGCTGTTGACGCCGGATGTTGTTTGCGGGGAAGATTGAGCACAGGCCACTTTTGCTGGAAAATCAAATCTCCACCCCGCCAACTCCTTTATATTCAGCACAACTTCTTTATCATTTACACAATATATATAACAGAGCTCATTCATCATCTACATATCCTTATTTAAAGCTATCCAATTCACTCCAGAAGCCTGCCTCTTCTGTCTCCACCCCATTCAACGTGGTACATTTCTCAATTTCAAACCCTTCAAGACTTCCATCATATGGATAGATTTCATTCATAGCAAATTGAGACTCCGTCATATCTTGAAAGTCATACCCATACATTTGTTGCATTGAAACTTCTTGTGATGAGGAAGGCGGATAGTTGTCCTTGACTTGTTGCACCTGGTCTGAGATCTTTTGGGCTTGTGATTGCTGCCCTTCTGAGCTGCTGCCCGTCGTACTTTCAGATGCCAGCGTATCTTTAGATGTATCTGATTTAAGCATCGGAGGCTCACTGACATAGCCAGAGTCAGAAGGTGCGTTCTCTGCCGAGGGATCTGAAGTTATTCCCGGGAATCCAACATCTGGACGACAAAACAGCGACGTATCAGGTGGAACCTGGTTGTACAGTGTTTCGATTATTCCGTTACGAACATCTCCTGTTGGCTTCGAAGTTTCTTGCACAAGTGGGGAGGGTGACGACGGGGAGCCTGGTGGTCCGCATGTTGGAGTTAGTTCGTCTGTGCTCCGTCTGGCCCTATAAGTTGAAAATAATCTGTCCTGGCAATCTTGTATCATCCCAACAAGTTGACTCCGCAATCTTTCCTCAATTGGCTGCACTTCATCAGCGATAGCTGCCTCGAGAGCGCTCTGGAATAGGCGAGGCAATTCTCGACGAGAATATTCCTCATAGCTAGTCAGCTCCTCCGAGTCTGGAGACAGCATGATGTCGTCTTGAATAGGCTCAAAGTCTGTTATTTCAGTTAGCAACTTCAGTGGCCCTGATATGGTGGACAAAAATCATAGAAGTCAACTCCAGCCCGCTGATTGTTGGAGTTGAAATGACTCACAGGGAGACGGTACGCCTTCCGTAGGAAATAGTATTCTGTAAATTTCTCGCCAGCGATCCGATTCGGATTGCCCCTGGTGAGTCTTCTTCCTACTTCTCAACTTTTTCTCAATGGCGCTGGTAATTCCATCAATCGCATGCTCCTGACTGAGTTCACATGCTTTGACTGCTAGCGTGTGTGTCTCAAGATCCTCCGCACTATTTTGAAGTATCTTGCATCGTGGACACTGAAATATCCGATGGTAACGGTATAAGTGGCCCCTGGTTGTTTTCTTAGTTTGTGTTTCTTGATTTCAGCAGACTTGTGGTACATACTTGACGCGAGCTATGGTATCCAGTGGTGTTAATGCGCATGACCGCCAACGGCGATTTTGGTGACAGTATATGCGGGGACTGTGCTTTCGATAGGGGCAAGCAAATTTAATCTTTTCCTCTGCACTATCTGGCGTCAATGAGTCGATCTTAGGGCGCTTTGGACGTTTTCCGTTGTTATCCTCAGCCTTTTCATCCTCTTCGTCATCTCGTCCCCGTTTGCGCCATCCATTGCTACTCCTGTTTTCTGAAGAGCCATCACGTTGAGAGACCGAGGAGTATGTGGATTGAGGCGAGTCTCCAGAATGCTTTCGAATATTGGCAGACCATTCTTGGTTGAAAATAACCCAGAATTCTTGCATGATACTATCAACTAGCGACCTTTTCATCGGGGTCAACAATGGCGGCACTGACGTGCCAGGACTCTGTGCGTCATTCATCGAATGATCATGAGTGGCAACTCCAAACAGTCGGACGTGATCAAAGATTTGAGGAATGTCAATGTCATCTTCCCCCCAATCGCTCTGGCCGCCCGACCAGGTGGAATTTGTTTCGAAATCGGCAGAGCAGTCACTGTCAACTGAGTCGGAATAGAGCTGTGACTCGAGGTTTTCAAAATTATCAGAGGATCGAGCGTCTGAGGACGACTCATCTATAGGGTGGTTTTGTCTCTTCTGAGGTGGATCATTTTCATAATTGACAGAGGTGAAGTAAGGGTGGGGATCCTGGAAAATAATGTCTAAGAATCGAGTGTCTGAGGACGATTCATCTATAGGGTACCTTTTTCTCTTTCGAGGTCGATCATCTTCGTCATTGACAGAGGCAGTATAAGTAGTCTCAACCTCGTATTCTAGTTCACTGAAGAGGTTGGAGTCGCCAGACTGAGGAGTAATTTGATCAAGTGCCGCAGGCGACGGTGGGAGACATGGCATTCCAGGGGTGTCAAGGATGGGGATCAATGAACTGTCGGGGTCGTCTTCGAAACTTTTCATATAAGACTGCAGATCAAAAGCAATTTCGTTACTAGAAGGGTGATGTTGGCGATCCAGGCAAAGCAAGCTGGAGCTTCCATCCGAAGCTGGAGTGGTATCCGCGGTCGACTTTGACGGAAGTTTGGTGTCTTGGGAAAGTTGGATTGCTCTTGCATCCCCCTCGTGTTCGGGCAGGTATCGATCCGTGGCGGATATCGATCTTTGCCATGTCGCAACTGACTCTTCGCCTTCATTTTCCTCTAGCTCTCGGGCGTAGTTCTCTCGATCTTGGGCGTAGTTCCTCGAAATTACACCCAAATCATTTACCTCCACCCCAAGGGATGCGAGTAAAGCCGCTTCTGCCTGCACCTGACTTGAGGTCAAACCATTGTAACAGCCTCCCTCCATTCCCTACTTTGATTAGTATACTTAAAGGAAATGGGCTGCTCTTCTGATCTGCCTACGTGAATAGTGATTTCTTGGCGGTCTTGGAATCTTCGGTGCAAGGCTGCCCTGTCAGGTGGCCGCAATTGCTGTGACCGGCAGCCTCGTCACTACCAGCTGTGAAAAGTGATGCGATCACAAAGCCTTTATTGATGATCTTAATTGCAGTCGAGCACAATTAATATCTAGATGTCTTCAAATCTGGAAAATATACAACCGTGAAGTGAGAGGAAAGCTGAGGACGTTCGTGCGGCTGAGCAGAGGGGCAAAAATTACAGGGGGTTATGCACACTTGCGCGAAACTCTGCTGTTCAACAGCCAGTCAGCTGATGCTGGCCCGAAATTATATAGAAAGCTTTTTGTTTAACGCCAGTGTGCAAATGTAGTTTTGGGGTGCTTCTCGGTCGCGTAACAAGCCGGAATGTATCTTCGAAAGCTATTCACTGAAGTCTGCACAATGAAAGATCGCTCACCAAAGCTATACGCGCTTGCTTGTAATGATCATGGAGCAAGAGTATCAGTCCAACCCAGTCTATTTCACTATTTAATCATCCTTTAATCTCTTCAACAATACCTCAAGCTGCCAGTCCTAGTCTCGAAATCTATAAAATCCATTCCGTGGCCATTCGCCCTCAAACAACAATATTCCAGATCTCACAGCCCTGAAAGCAAACTTCAAAGCCTTCCAAAATAATAACATGCCCAACACCAACCCACAATCGCAAAAAGATGAGCATGCTCATCGAGTAGCAAAGTAAGCGCTCCACAATGGTTCCTCACTAGAAAGTTCGCTCATCATATACAGAGCCGAGAGGAACGTCCAAGACTCCAGGCTCTTGAACAAATATCTGTACGACTGCTCAACTGTACAAGAACGACTCGCACGGGGGGATGTTACTTCGAAGGAAGAGAGCTCTTCGAGGGGAAGAAATGCGGTTGACGGGTTTGAGAGGCGGTTTAAGGAGAAGTGATTAGATTGTGAAGGGGAGTTGAATGGGTTGCTTTTGAGAGTGCGAGGTGTTTGTGAAGGACAGCTGGGAGCAGGTAGTTTTGTTTTATGGAGATGAAAGAACGAAAATCTTGAGAAGTTTGATTCAAAAATGTTGGAATGAAAGAGAATGGCGCTCATAAAGGGGGACCTAGCTCCATCACGTGCTCCACCCCATTACCTCCCTCCATTTCTAATGCACCGGCATCAGAATACATAAGGCAGCATTATTATCAAAACCTCTGATCCTCCCACTAGATTGAAAATAATGAAACAGCCGCCGGAATTGGGAAAGATAGCTAGAGGCTAGCGCAAGCTTGGTTGTGGTAATGGCCAACAGATTACACAAATATTTCGACAGAGACAACTAAACTAAACAGACTGCTGAAATTCGCTCTGCTTCACATTCAAATCCGAGGAAAGAACTGTTCTACCTTGTCATCTGATCAAGTCAGCTTGCGTATAGTTAACCTATTAAATATCGGTGCCTAATTTGTGATACTGAGGTCATGTACTTCGACCCTGAGGTATCGTACCTCCTAGCCACCACAAGTAACAGCAACACAGGGTGCAAACTTTTGCATCCCCAAACAACAATTCCATAGAAACTGACAATATTTAGGGAAAACGAAGAAGAAGAAAAGAAAGTTTCAGCCAAGATAACCCAGCAGTCACGTGTAGCAACCATAGTCGCTTATCGCATCACAGGCGCAGTGCGTTTCCAAGATCCAAGCTTAGCTCCCAAGCTCCACCCGCAAAACAGCTCTCCAACCTCCCCTCTCACCTCTCTCCCCCCAAGTCACCTCCACGCCAGTCGTCGAGCTCAGCAGTAGCTTCACCCCCCTCCCACAGCAAAGATGGGAGACCCACGAGAATCCTCCTCTTACAGCGTGACGCCGCGAATCCGCTACAACACCATCGGCGGCGTCAACGGTCCCTTGGTTATCCTCGAGAATGTGAGTTCCATGCATACAGGTTTGGAGAGGAAAGGGGAAAAAGGATGGGGTACTGATGTGTGTTTTGTTTTGTGAAGGTTAAATTCCCGCGGTATAATGAGATTGTTACTTTGACGTTGCCGGATGGGACTGAGAGGTCTGGGCAGGTGTTGGAGGCTAGAGGTGAGTTTGAGCTTGTGAGGTGGCAATTGAGGAGTGGGTGGGTGCTGACTGGGAGTAGGAAATAGGGCTGTTGTGCAGGTATGAGACATGAAATGGGGTGGGGAAGGAGATGTGCTGACGGGGAGTAGGTTTTTGAAGGCACGTCTGGGATTGATGTTAAGAAGGTATGTGTTGTGTCACATTAAGGAAGATTATGCAGGAACTAATGATGTGGCAGTCCAAAGTCGAATTCACGGGACACAGTCTGAAGCTTGGTGTCTCCGAGGACATGTTGGGTCGTATCTTTGATGGATCAGGACGAGCGATTGATAAGGGACCAAAGGTGTTGGCGGAGGATTACTTGGATATCAATGGAAGTCCCATCAACCCATACTCTCGAGTCAGTGTACCTCCCGCGGATCGAAATACTCGATGCTGATAGATACAGGTGTACCCCGAAGAAATGATATCCACCGGTATCTCTGCCATCGATACCATGAACTCGATTGCCCGTGGCCAAAAGATTCCCATTTTCTCCGCTGCCGGTCTCCCACATAACGAAATTGCTGCGCAGATTTGTCGACAAGCTGGCTTGGTGCAGAAGCAGGGTGTTACGAATAAGGGCACACATGATGGACATGAGGAGAACTTCTCGATTGTTTTCGCGGCTATGGGTGTTAACTTGGAAACTGCTCGTTTCTTCACGAGAGATTTCGAGGAGAATGGCAGTTTGGAACGTGTCACTTTGTTCTTGAACTTGGCAAACGATCCTACGTAAGATTGGCTGCTGTATGAATTCCGGACATTGCTAACAGATTCTAGGATCGAACGTATCATTACCCCTCGTCTTGCCCTCACCACCGCCGAATACTATGCATACCAATTGGAGAAGCACGTTTTGGTCATTCTTACCGATTTGACGGCATACTGCGATGCTCTTCGTGAGGTCTCTGCAGCCCGTGAAGAAGTGCCAGGTCGTCGTGGTTATCCCGGTTACATGTACACGGATTTGTCGACCATCTACGAACGTGCCGGTCGTGTTGAGGGACGAAACGGATCCATCACCCAAATTCCTATCCTGACTATGCCCAACGACGATATTACCCACCCAATTCCCGATTTGACGGGTTACATTACGGAGGGACAAATTTTCATCGATCGTCAACTTGCCAACCGTGGTATCTACCCACCAATCAACGTCTTGCCATCGCTTTCTCGTCTCATGAAGTCTGCTATCGGTGAGGGACACACAAGAAAAGATCACGGTGATGTGTCCAACCAACTGTACGCCAAGTATGCCATTGGTCGTGATGCTGCCTCGATGAAGGCAGTCGTCGGTGAGGAAGCCTTGTCATCGGAAGACAAGCTCTCCCTGGAATTCCTGGAGAAGTTCGAGCGAACCTTCATCTCGCAATCAGCATACGAATCCAGAACCATCTACGAATCCCTGGACCAAGCATGGTCTCTGTTGCGTATCTACCCCAAGGAACTGCTCAACCGTATCCCAGCCAAGGTCCTGGCGGAATTCTACCAACGATCTGCGGCTGATCGTAAGGGTAAGGGGAGGGCTGGGAAGGATACCAAGGATAACAGTGAGGAGTCGAAGAAGGCGGATGCGCAGGAGGAGAATCTTATTGATGCGTAGATCTGGGGTGAGGGATGATTGTTCAAGTATTCGTATGGAGATATTCGAATTCGAGGGTTTCGTTGCACTGCATTGTTTTTGTTTTTCACAATGAGCGTCTGTAAATGGCAGTAGGGCTAGAATGTAAGACCTTGACCTTGAAAACTAATCCCTTCCTAGGACAGACCCGAGCGGATAAATTCAACGTGCTTTGGTTTCGTTCGGATTGTTTTGTTCTCGGGCATAGATATCCCATCCCAAGCCCTTGTCTGCGGGACCATGCATCTCCAGTTTTTCCTGACCTGACATCCCCGCAAACATGTGCGACCTGCCTTATCCGAAATTGATCAGCTTTTCACCCAAAATTACTTGTTCTTCCAAAATTTATCGGATGGTTTTAATAGCGAGCTCATTTCTTCGTGCTGTAGATAAATTAGATATGCAGCCACAGTCAACGTCAATAACAAATTTCAGAGGGATATACAGTAACCAAAAGTAAATGTCCGGTTGTACAAGATACGTACGAACAATAACACCGCAGAACCCCCGAACCCCCCGAAGCGGCCCTAAACCAAAAAAAAGCTTGAATCCGGAAGCTCGCTTCACAGCTCCTCGTCAAGAATGCGGGGTCGAAGTTTGTAAATACAAGGATTATTCGGCGGGCTTGGATCTAAAGCCACAAACGCGCCAATGGGACGGGAGGCTTTAGACGTCATGCATCATGGCTCGTCTGCAATTTATATTGGAGCCTGTCATGTTGTGTTGGTGCCTGTCTTTATGCGGGGCTAAAGATGCGGAGAAAGGGCAGCTACCCCGGTTTTTCGCACTAAGCGGGGAAGGTCCGCGTACGTGAAGAAGGTATGAAGGGTACATGGTTTTCCGCGCTGCGTTAGGTGCGCTTGCAAGTCACTTTTGTGCTGTGAATTGGATTGGAGCTTGCAGCTGGATAAAAGTTGATCAGCAGGTCGGAAAGATGGTACGAGAAGGGAAAGGTACGGCCTGCGATGATGTGTGTGCTTGACAGGGGGAGCTCGAGCTTGAGAATTTTTATAAAAGGTGCCTCCTCGGTCTTCGCGTTATTTATCCCCAAGCCTTTCTCCCTTCCTCGAAAACATTTCCACAGGATCGAGGATCTTCAATTGAGTACGCACCACCTCGGAAAATGCTTTCTCAATCCCTCACCGTCGCCGCTCTGGCGCTGACAGCACTCGCTGCCCCACAAGCTCCAGGCCAGCAATACACAGGCACAGCTGGTAATTCCACTGTTGCTGGTGAGTCCAGCGGCCCTGACAAAGATGGAAAATACACAATTTCTGGTCCCGGGATCCGCGCTACTTTCATCCCCTACGGCGCATCGATATCCAATCTCTTCCTGAACGACACCTCCGGCGTCGAGCGCGACATCGTCGGCGGATTCGACAACGCCTCTTACTACGGCGTCGACCGTCAACATCCGCATTTCGGGGGCGTTCCCGGAAGATACGCAAACCGGATTAAGAATTCCAGTTTTGAGATTGATGGCGAGACGTATCATATCTTGCCTAATGAGAATCCCGTGTTGCCTGATAGTCCGAAGGGGGTTGATACGCTGCATGGTGGGCCGAATGGCTGGGATTGGAGGAATTGGACGGTGGTGGCGCATACGAGTGATAGTATTACTTTCTCGTTGACGGATCCGGATGGCGAGCAGGGGTTTCCGGGCGAGGTGGTGAGTTATGTTACGTATACGATGGGGAATATGAGTTGGGATTTTAAGATGGTGGCGTTGGCTACGACGAAGGTTACGCCTATTATGTTGTCCTCTCACGTATGTTTTCTTCCCCCTTTCCAATTTCCTCCCTTCTCATCAAACTGACTTTCTCAAAAGACATACTGGAACCTCGACGGCTTCGCCAATAACGAAACCCGCACCGCCCTAAACCACTCCCTCTGGCTCCCCTACGCAGGCCAACGCATAGGAACCGACAGCATCCTCATCCCCACCGGCGACATCCTAGCCAACCAACCGCAGTCCCTCAACGACTTCTACAGCACCCCCAAACAAATCGGCGCCAACTTCAGCAACCCCTCCCTGCTGGGCAACTGCGGCGAAAACTGCACCGGCTACGACACCTGCTACCTAACGAACCGCATCGCGCCCTACGACTGGCGCGACGAAGGCGCTCCCCCAGTCGCGCGTTTACGCTCAGCATGGAGTGGGATTCAGCTAGATGTATATTCGGATCAGGACGCATTCCAGGTTTATAGCTGTGGAGGCCAGAATGGTAGTATGGCACTTAAAAGCACGCAGGGACTGCATGATGGGAGCCCGAGGACGATTCCGCAGTATGGGTGTTTGGTCCTGGAGGTTGAGGATTGGATTGGGGCTATTAATCAGCCGGAGTGGGGGAGGGCGGAGAAGCAGATTTTTGGGCCGGGCGGGGATCCGTATGTGTTGCAGGCCAAGTATCAGTTTAGTTTGAATGGGACGGCGGTTGGGCTTTTGGGGGCTGGTAGTGGGTAGGTCTTTTGGGGGTTGGGGATAGGTAACAGGAGGTGGGGGTAATTTAATGAATTCTTATTGCAAATGATGTTTGTGTGTGCTGGTGATGATTTAGCTAATTTTGAACTTCGTCTGGTAGAGCAAGTTGCTCTTTCTTCCGTTCAGATTCACATGTGCTCCACTGCCCTATTTAAGAGCCACACCTTTCCAACTACCGTCTCATCAGTTGAAAAACGAGGCGAGGCTAAACTTATTCGAGGGTGCCATTCTTGAGGAGCGAGCCTCTGACTTACACTCATCATGTCCCTTGGAGGGGAAAACAGTTCTCAAATCCTACGGCTTTCTACCCACCTACCTCAGCCTTGCTGTTGAAGATTAAATTGCTGTCAAGAAATGCATACCGTCGTCTGAAGCAATTCACCTGCGTCACTCTTCCTCCTCCTCGAAACACGCTTTTTGGGATACTAAGGAAATCACCGACACATAGACCTAGTAGTAAAGTGGTGTCCAGCGACACACCAGACACCACAAAACTTCCTAGGTTCCAATGTTTTAGGCTGGATCTTTCTTGGATGGTGATTTTAGATGTTCGGTGTATGTTTTTATACTTGAAAATGGTGAGGAGGGTAAACAGTTTCTTGGAAGAGGAATATTGAATTGCGCGCACGTGAATTTTGCCATTGACGGACTAGGTGCATTTGCTAAGGTTGGAGGGGGTATTTAACAGTCTTGTGGGATGATTTAGAATACGGTATCTTTAATCGAACTCGAGCGAGTCTCTTCATGGTTGTGGAGAAGTGCCGTTCGTTGGGATGGGTGGGCTGAGGTGGATGTCCTTGGCAGAGTTGGTGGCTTTTTTGAGCTACATCAGACTTCTCATTCCGATTATTTATGGAGGGGGAAAGGGTTGTTGCTATTAAGTAATATTTTCATTCATTGTTGAAGTCATTCCTTCAATCAGGCAAACTATCTGTCAGGGAATAGGAAAGCAGAATGGGATGGTTTTCAGATCTTGAGGGAGTTTGAAGGAAGAGCTTTTCCAGCGGCGAAAGTCGGGGACTCCACAATCCAGAATGAGTGAAGGATTAACTGGAGGAATTACTGTTGTTGTTCTGAAATGTTTTGTTCGGGTTTTTATATTTCACGGGAAAGTGAAGACACTTCCCGGTAGGAGAATCATTCACTCTCATGGTTCTATCATCCTACTCTATGTTTTGATGAAAGTGCCATTTAAGGCTTGTAATATCTGAGCCATTTCTCTGCAACTTGAGAAAAGACACGAGAGACTAACTCAATCTCATGTGCAATAGATACACGTAGATCCTCAAGCCTCCTTCGTTCGTTGCAAACTGAGCGCCATATGTTCCAACCCTCGGTACTTCTTCCTGTAAAACCTACTCTGGAGAGAATAGATGCTGTCAAGAAACTTCAACATTCGTTTGAAGTAGTAGGGTTGGGTTCACTTAAACTTTTGTCGAGAAGGGTTGCAGTGAAAACGTTTCCAAAGAACGATGTCGGTGCTGTTATACGATCTATTCGTATTCACAGACCTTCCATGTGCTGCTGCATGTTTCAGAATTGACTGTTGTCCGATCTACTTTTTGAAAATGCTCATTATTTTATACCCCACGAAACCGTCGTCCTTCCAGAAATCATTTGGGGGAATCTATTTTGTAAGTGAATCCTGCGCTGTAATCCCTGTTCTGAGACGACTATTTAATCACGGGGTAGGATTCTCGATATTACTTTCTTCAACGAAAAGAAGATCTTTGACGAATCAAACCTCAAGTCTTGTGAATCCCATGAGGACGTGGAATTTTCTACTCAGTCTCGAAACTCTATTTGCGACGAAGTTTGGATTTGCATTTGAATATTGTGTGATTCGGAGAATTCATTGGAAATATACCATTTACGGTCAAAGATTTGGCTGCTGTCGACAATTCCACACATTCAGTCGATATGAGTGTCTTAAATTCACATCCACACTTCTGTGAGTATCAGCTTCGAATAGCGAGCTCAATAGATCGAAAACACCGATATACTGCGCGTGACCTGATCTTCCAAACCTCTCCTGGGTTGTTTTCAAACTTGTTTGTTAATAGAGTTGATTTCCTTATTGAGAAACAGGAGCTGTTTTATATCCCGCTAGAAGCCACACAATCTTGGCAGTGGGCCAATATCTACAAGTTTTATGATTCACTTCAACCTTAAGCTCCCCCATTTTAGTACTATATAATCCCATCACCTTTCCAAAAGCTTGCTAGAGTAGGCGAGGTAAAAGGATATACAGAGTACAAAACTGTGTTGGATGATGAACGTGGAGTGACTTGGTCTTGTTTCTCGTGTTAGGGTTTTAGTTTCCTACCAAGCCTCACGGATTCTCTGTCATGAAATTACCGACTGTATTTATGTGATTTGCTGTCAAGTTCTGATACATTCATCAAATATTCGCCGTTGTAGAAGTTGATGTGATATCCTATTCACCGTAAGGAAAGAATTGAGACTACAAAGAGAATCTAGGTGTAAATCTCTTGGTTAGTGAGGCAGGTACGCTGGCGCTCGGCAACCATATGGGTGGTCAAGGACGATGCTACTTCCTGGCTATGACTTCAAAGGCGATGGGTTGCTTTTATAATTGCCAAAAACTCATTCAACCAATTCGTATGCCTGCTAGAAGTGATCTCTCTCTGCTAGTATAAAATACTGCTGACAGGAAGCAGAAGATCTACAAATTGTCAAAGACTTCTTATAACCGAACTGCAAGTTGTGACGCGGGTTGGGGGCGCAAATTTGTCTGAGATAGTGTATTTTGTTTTTCATTTCGTTTTGGTATATTTTATTGCAAAAGTCATATGCTTTCTTGTAAATTGCTGCCGATGATCTATTGCTGATACGTTCGCTGGAAGCCGTCGGTCGATCGATTCACCTCGAAATTATCCCTACCAACAGGAGCTTATCTAGGAGGAAGGTAAAATTGTCATATAGAGTTTGGTATTGTTTATCTCAAAGTTCACCACAGACATGTAAAATATAACGCTGATGTCTTCTAACTCATAGTGGAATGAGAATAGGAGTATTATGTTTGATTTATATTCTTGACTAGAATCTATATCCAACTGTCCACGTGGCAATTAAATTTTCCTCTTAGTTCTATAAAACGATGGACACTTGCCCATCTTCCATGTGTTCATCCAGGCCACTAGAACAGGCTGAGATGGAGTATTAAACCATTGAGATCCTTCTTAGCCAGAATCAGTCGAGGTATCGGGTCTGCTAGGGCAATTCCTAGGCCTCTAAGTGGAGCTTTCAGCAGCAAGTTATCAACGCTCATCACGATTGTCATCTATTGACAAAACAAGTGGTACCACAATTCTAAGTACAGATAAGAAACCTCTGATTCCAAATCTTGAACACACTTATCCGTACCGAGAGTAAAAGTATAATAAAAAAATAGATCACAAGCCAGGAATCACGTTTGTATAGGTACAACTCTCGAGGGACCCGAGGGAGACTCAGGAAAACAAAGTCAGAAAAAGGCGGCAAACATAGTACAGATGCGATATCCGACTGGTAACATCATAAAATTCCATAAAATCATAACTTTTAGACAAATGTGCAACAAACAAGACAAGATGTTGTACGGTGGTGGAGCTGTATTTGAAAAATAAGCGGAGCAACAGTGTAGAAGTTGTTTATATAACCACCAAAAACGTCCCAAGATGAATAATACCATTTTCTTGGATCTATTCTTCTGGGGTTCTGCACTGGAATTATCAACAAATGGGCCGTTGACTGACTTCAAAGAAACCCGTGGGCATATGATCTTCCTCTATATCCTAGCGTCAAGTTAGCTATGCAGTAAATCGCAGGGATATAACAGCAACATAAGTAGACATTAGATGAGGACTGCAAGACAGAAAGGTAAAATTTGAGATTTATGCTTAGGATTTTGATCGTGGATTTTAATCGCAACTCCAATGCGCTTATATGTTGGAACTTGACTCCGATTTTGTCAACTCCGCATGTCTGCAGATATTTGGGGCGAAAATTTGTACGAACGATTTTATACTACGCTTGGACAACATGTTATAGCATATTGCGGGCTGCACCGGATCTGGGTATGGTCATGTGAATTGCCGTGGTAAGCTAAAGCTGTCCTCACGTCACGACCAATTTTAGTGTTCGAAAAATTACTACTAAAAGGCATACTGTCCAGTCACCTCTAGTCCGCAAAGAAATATTTTTATGGTCTCATCTCAGCTTCGTTCTATACTGGGGTGTTAGAATGTAAAGAGCTCAAAGAGCAACACATGCGACGGAATATTTTCGCCCACAAGCACAGCCCATAATGAATCCAACGATAATAAATCTTCTCACAGCAGAAGAGGATGACCCTTCCGGCAGGCGCTTGGAATTCAAGGAGGTTCGTACGGGCGATTTTACCCCGGAGGTTCAGAAAAGAGGTCAATAGTGTTCATCTATTCAGATATTTGAGGATTCGGGCTAAGACTTCACAGCGTTGCAACTTCTGCTGCGAGATCGTGCGTTTGAAACAACGTTCTATCTGGAATATGCGCAAGCAGAGCTCGAGCGATACAATCGCACCACAGCTTTCCCTGATAAAGTTGGACCTAGAAATCCACCAATCAGAGTGACTGAAACTGAGCTATCCAAATTTATAAGGACAATAAGGACAGCGGAGGACAATAAAGAACAGGATAGGCGAGAGTATGTTTTGGAACAGAAGGGAATATTTCGTAGAATTCTGGCATACATTTTTTTCAGGCAGACAGTAGAGCAACGGAAATCGTCAGGACAGAATCGACGGCCCAGAGAAGGATGGCATTGATGTCGGACTATATACCTCAGAGCAACAATATCTAATTTGTGGTACTTGGTGGGGTGGCAAGTGACCTACGATCACCTGATGGCCACGCTAGAGCTTCATCTGAATCTATGTAAGGGCTCCTCTTCCGCGCTCTCTAGTTAGAATTTTAGACAAAATTTAAATCATCCTTTTCAACATTTTGAAACTCCAAGTATCTTTAAACAACGTCGAATATTGTAATTCTTCGCTGCTGTCAATCTTCCATTTATTATCGAGAAACTCTCACGGCCTAAAAATAGTTCCTCTCATCCAGCGTCCACCTGCAGTGCTCACGACCTCATCTCTGCTCACCAAGTCCCTAACTCATAACTCCTCGAAACCCCCATAAGTATTGATTCAGTTCTTGCTATCACAATAACATGACAAAACCAATTAATCATTTAGCCCGTTGAAGAAATCCCTATAACTTTCCTCAATATCAATCGTCACCCTTAGCCTGAGATTTGCTGGTGCCTAGTTCTGAAAACCAAGGGCCGCTTAGAAGTTGGCTTGCTGAAGGTCGCTTGGTATCGTCATACTGTTAAATCCATCGCAGTATATGCTTGATCTGCTTCGAATCTTCATCCTCATGTCAACCGGCTTCTCTTGGTCGAAGAATACCTCTAGCGGCGGCAGATGCTGTAAATCGTTGAGATCAAAACCCTCAGGAAGTTCGCCAATGTAACTCTTGATACTTTCGCCATTAAGGTTAAAGTAAACATCCGACCTTGCCCATTCCGAAAGGATCTCTCTGGGGAGAGGTCCGAGAAGGTTGAATAATTGTAAGAAGTGGTCATCATCCGTCTCATCCTCATAACCTGTGGTATCGACGGCAAAAAGTGGCCTTTCAGTAATGAACTCGAAGACTAGACAGCCAAAACTCCAAATGTCTTGACTAGGTGTAGGACCTTTTCCGAGAATGGTCTCGGGGCAGCGAAGGCCAGCAGGAGTCACTAGCTTCTTCGGTGGACTGTCAATGAAGAATGCTACCATAAATAAGCAATAATTCATTGAAACGTGATTTAAAGGGAGTAGACAGACCTCCACCCATATCTGAGATCTTGATGACAAAATCAAGATACAAACTCTGTTAATGGCTGGTTGACCGCGAGATACTTTGGAGCCCAAAGGCCAACTTTTCCATCTTGACTTTCAATAGGTTGCAAGGAAGTAGGATGGATTTCTTGTTGCAATAAACGAATCTCGTCCACAGATTTCATGTCCGCGACCGAGAAGAGAAGGTTGCCAGGCTGCAAATCACCGTGAGAGATGCCACTCTGATGTAGAAAGTCGATACCAAGAAGAGCTTCTTGAAGTATAGATTTTGACATCCAGATTGGATACCTATCTTCTTGTCCCATTTTGCTGATTAGGGGTTTTGGAAGACATTCAACCATACTCGCCGTACTTGGGGCCATGACTTCGAATACCAGAGACCCATGCTCTCCATTTGGGCCTCTATGCTTGAAGTAGTCTTGCAGAGTTATGACGTGTTTCTTCCCCCGATGTGGAAGCGTGCTCTGGGCCATGGTTTTGAGTATAGACAACTCGATTTCTAAGACTGTTGATTGGGCTGTCAAAATCTTGAGAGCGACATAACATCCAATTCTGCGATATATGTTAGCTAATTTAGGAATATGATGACTAGCTTGAGCCATTGACAGTCGATGATAGCAAAGAAATAGATGAGCTACTGAGTTCGGGAACGAATTGAGGTCATACTGTTCATCTCTCGCTAGCCATACTGTCGAATACGCTCCGTACCCTAGCTTTCTAATAACCCTGTATCTTCCATCTTTGAAAAGGTCTCCAAGATGAACAGGATGAAATTTGCTAGGGCGATAGTCTTCGACCCATTCTGTTGGTACTGTGACAGGGCAAAAGCGCCATTGAGATCTCTGAGCTGGGGCGAGCCTCGATGGTGTCGGTGGAGAAGTCATTATGGAACGATAACGAAACCGATAGTAATGGGGACGGTGGATATATGCTGGCGATAAACGACGATGGAGGATACGAGCGATGTGCGAGTACTCCTCGTGACGCATGCGTATGCCTACTACGGTCATGCAGGTGGCGGCGAGAACCTGGAAGTGTTGTGAGGTGTTAGTGTACTAATCTCTCAAAGGGGAGAAGCACCCAAGCGTTCCGAGTGACCCTCAGATGAATTTTCCGATTCTTTGACCTAGTCAACATGCCGATAGCTGCGGGGCTAGGCGCATAAAATATCTGAACAGCATGAACCTAGCTTTTGAGCCTGGCCTGTCCCAGAATTCTAATCTACAAACGCAACAAAACGCATCGTCGCATCTATACCTTTATCCAACCAGCTCAAAACTTTGTGAATGTCCTCATCATTTCGAATTGGCACATCCTGCCACGATTTTTTCTTCTCGCTTTTCTTAAAGGTTGAGCCCTTATCCAAACATTCTGAAGTTTCAATTGCGAGAAATCAAAACCTTCAGGAGTAGTCCTCTCCATTATGTATCCAGTTCGCCCTTCTGACTCTACACGCTCCCGAAATTTGTCTAGTGTTGTATTCTTTAGCGGATAGTCAACAAATAATCCGGAGTACACGTATCCGAGATATATTGCATCTGGATTCAAGAAACATTCAATCTTCACTTCGCAATCTGACTGGGAGTGATATTCGGATCGAGACGTAGACTTTTGGGATGTTGGAGCTGGCGGTGGTGGCGGGGTTGGGACTGCCCCTCCTAGGCCTATTTTGAGTGGGCCATATCTATGACCACTGGTATCGTTGTCTTTCTGAGGGTATTGAGAAGTGCTCATTTCTTTAGAATTGTTCTAGAATCAAAACTCACCTAAGAATCTTCTAAATGTTCACCATTCTGAGACATCGAGAAGACTTCAGCCAATATATAGACCGCTTTCTCATTTTATACCCAGTCGCAGTGACTCAAGCAAGCAAGTTTGTGGCTGTTTGTCGTTATTTCATTTCCAAATACGTTGAGTATGTTTGATGTTTGATGGTTGTGATATTGAGATGCTGTTTTATCGAGAGTTTTGAAGGTGTTTCTATGCTACAAGCAATTGTGGCACCACTCCAATCACATACTTTCGTCTGACTGTTTTGGAAAGGAAACTCCTCCAATCCTGTCACTTCTGCTGAATATCACATTCCAGCTCCGCGCATATACGCAATATATTGAGGGGTCAGCGATGGTCGATCATATGGTATAATTGGTGCGTTTGGTGCTTCCTAATCACTTGATTCCAAATCAGCCAAGTCCTGATAATCGGGCTGCATATGCTTATGTCCGCAGCTGTACTGCGCCAACAAAGACCATTCCATTGACATAAGATGCAAATCGAAATACTTTATAAACCTGACTAAAGTCTTTGCGTTGCTGACCTCAATCTCACTTCATTCTGCCACTTCGGTTTATCATTCAGCTCAACATGGCGTCAAGAGGCATCAATGTTCACCCCACCGGCTACCACCCCGCTTCCCTCACCAAAACGACATTTGACATCATCATCATCGGCGGTGGGCCTGTCGCTAACTTCGCTGAAGGTCGTCTTTCTAAAGCTGGTCTGAGCGTCGCCGTAGTTCAACACGAGCTTTACGGCGGTGAGTGCCACTTCTTTGGATGCATTCCTTCCAAAGCACTTCTTCGACCCGTCGAAGCCTTCGAGGCGGCGAAAGCAATTGACGGAGCCCGAGAGGCAATTGGCACCAGCAAAATTGATGTTGCTGCTGTTTTCAAAAGACGAGACAACATTGTAGATTTGTGGGATGACAAGAAATGGATTTCAGTTTCAAATGCAGCGAGTGGCGCGACGCTAATTCGAGGATTTGGACGCATTGCTGGCGAGAAGAAGGTTAGCGTTCAACCCCACGGCGAGACCCAGAAGTATCATCTAGATGCAAATATTGCCGTCATCGTTGCAACAGGCTCTACGCACGTTGTGCCCAAGATTGAAGGTATCGAGAATCTCGAAGAGGGAAAAGAAATATGGATCAATCGTGACGCAGTTGCTGCAAACACAGTTCCTAAGCACCTAATCATTCTTGGTGCTGGGGCTGTGGGGTCCGAGATGGCCACTTTCTATTCCGCCATAGGCTCCAAGGTCACACTAATTACGCCCACGGCTGAAATATTGCCTAAAGTTGAGCCGGAGGCCGCGAAGATCGTACGTCAGAGCTTGGAGGCAAATGGTGTGACCATCAAGCTCTCCTCGCGTGCCTCTAAGATTGAGAAGCATGCTACGAACTCGTTGACTGTTTTATTGTCCAGCGGAGAGGCGATTTCAGGTTCGGTACTCTTAAATGCGACAGGTCGGCTACCGAGGACCTTTGATTTTGGGCTTGAGAGTGTTGGTCTTACGGGAGAAGGCCAGCCATTGAAAACTGATCCAAGTCTCGCCGTTTCAACAGCCAAAGGCACTGAATCCTGGCTGTATGCCGTTGGGGATGTGAACGGTCTAGCGCCTACTACTCACATGGGTGTCTACCAGTCGCGAATGGCCAGCAATGCTATCCTGTCCTCTGTTCGAGATAAGCACCCACAAATCGATATCAAGACGCCTCTCGGGGCTACCGTTACAGAAACCAAGAGCTCGAAAACCCTGTTTCCCCAAGTCTTTTTCACAGAGCCCAACATCGGCGCAGTTGGTCACACCCTTGCTTCCGCTCAAGAAGCCGGTCTGAAAGTAAGGGCTGTTGATAGCGATTTCTCTATACCAGGGGCATGGTTATATGGAGATGGGCAGCCTGGATGGGCCCGCTGGGTCATCGAAGAGGGGACGGAAAAGCTGGTTGGGGCAACATTTTGCTGCGTTGAGGGGTCGGAGTTTGTAAATGCGAGCCAGGTAGCTATTTTGCAGGGCTTGACTTTGAAGGAGATGGTACATGTCGTCCCCCCATTCCCAACTCGAGGTGAGATCTGGACCTATTTGCTGAACGCGGCTGGGTTCTAACGGGATACGCAACCGTTTTATCAAACCTTAGGTTGGGCTCTCGGATCAATTGATTGAATAGTTGGCTTGGAATTTCAATTGAATAATGAATGTCTTCTAAAGTTATAAGAACACTCGAGTCTTGAGAACTCAGATCTCAGCTTGACGATATGACCCTGTGCTTCTTTCTACTTCCGTGGATAGTGTTTTATAGAGTCGGAGGGGCCTAGATGCGTTAGGATAGCACTTGTTTGCTATGGAATTTGCCCCGAATTAAACTACCCTGAATATCAACGAGTGGTGATGGTTGTCACACACCAGTCTGCTGTCAGACATCCACATGACTATTTTCTTGCGAGCCACGTATTTAATTCATCTGCATATTTAACTCCGAAAGACTGACTGCCTCAGTGTTTGTTTCTCAAACTTTACTCACGTAGTCGAGGATACCTTCGAGCGATTTTTACAACTGGACTACTCATGGAGGCTCCTCCAATTGACCTTTTAGGCTTTAGAACATAATCCAATCGGAGGCCTAGGTTGTCTTTGTGCTGGATGAGCTTTTAGGGTTTGAGACTTGCTTGGAACACATTTTGAGTGATTCCCGAGTTCAGATGAGTTTTACCTAGCTATCTAATACTGACTAGTCAGGTAATCACGAGTGTCATCATGAACATATGTCCTCCTTCCCCTGGGTATCATCCGCGCATCGACATTTGAGCCAAAAGCGCCACCAGACTCACGAGTGCCAAGTTGTCAATTCACCTTTCATCGGCGGTACCACTCTGTGCTAATCGTAAGTCGAGACCCCCTTCACTCTTCCATGCCCTTCTAAACAACATTCAACAGTCGTCTGAAGTACAAAGATGGGCCCCAAGTCCTCTAGTGTACCGGCACCAAAGCCCGCTCAAGGAAAATACTGTGGACAAACACACGATCTTGAAAGCTTCATGTTCGAGATTCGTAAAGAGCAGCCCGGTCTGAGTCGTGCGAAGTATTTGGTGATTTTGGATGCTGAGGTGGCGAAAGGTCATTGTGTTGAGAAACCCACCGGAGTTTTCACCTGGAAATAAGAACTCTTCGGAGCCTTGGCGTTTGGACGAAAACAAGTGAGGGGATGGAGTAATGTAATTTTGGCTTGAGAGGTCAATCTATCAGCTTTTGTGTCTCAAGTCAATAGAATTGAACGACATTGACTTTAAAATTGTGTCCTACGGTGTGGAATGCCACCTGTGAATGCACTTCATTATCTGGTAGAGCAAGCCAGCCCCTATTTTAAGCGAGGGGTGTTTTGTGGGGCAGACGAAGCTATTCGCACCAGACGTCCAACCTTAAATCAACACCACTGGCGCATAGAAGTGCAACAAAAACTCGATTAAAAAACTAGGTGTCCAATGATAGGAGTAGACGAAGCTTTTTTATTCAAATTTACGAGAGCAAGGCTAGGCCTTGATTCTCCGTCATTTTGGATGCAACAACCTAGATGAAATGGTATGAAGTTGGCTGGACAAACGTAAATAAAGGTGGAATTTGAAAGCCCTACAATGCAACAACAATTCACGAGGCTCGGGCGGAGAGGGGAACGTAACAAAATCCTGCAAGTTAAAATAGAGTATTAGACACCAGATTAAATTCTAAAACCCCCCGAGACTGTACAGATTGAAATTTACTTTGCTCCGTGTCCGTACCATAATCCTCAGCCTCGGGCTCATTTCTCTTGAATTTCTCGAGTCTCACCTATATACACAATACCCAGACCTATGATAGCCACAATGCCCGCACAAGCGAAATACGAGATATCGGTGATACGTACGTCTGGCCCCTTCATTATATCATCGTACTGCCTTTCTGAAGCTCTCTTAGTCCTTTCCGATCATTGATATAACTAGTGATAATCAGCTTTGAGCCGACACCAGTTGTTTCAAGAGGCAGCATGCGATGGGTGTGAAATTCGGCGCCGAATTCGCGCGCAGTATGTTGTCATCAATTCAGATTTATTCTGAGGGTAAGTTTCAGCGAAAGATCGTCGCCTATCAGGACATGATACCGTCAACTTCGGGTATGGGATGACGTTGGCGCCGAAGATGCTTCGTGAAGTGTCTAGCCCGCTAGTTTTTCACTCCTCAGCCGTGTTACCAAAGAGACAGAACTCAGACTCTCATTTGTCCATAAAAATAAATCGTATATTACTGAGCAGTCAATCATGTCCATGTTAGGTAAATTACATCTGCTAGGCTCCATAAGTCGCCCCCTTCCACTTATTAACTCTCAAGCCCCACTGAAATTAGATAGCTCCACCCAGCTCACTCATACAGATGGCCGTATCGCGGACAGCAGAACCTAGATGGTATGATCATTTATCCCAACAATTATACCCGCAGTATTCTAATATGGATCATTTTAGTCTCCGTGGAGGTGGAATGAAGGACGGAAGATTCCAAATTTCTCCTGTTGCACTGTATGCAGCATGCCCAGAAAGGCGCCAGTTCAAAATCAGACTTCAAGGGATTGGGGATCTGAATATCTTATTAGTTTACGATGTATCATAGTACTTAGATTTTAAAGCTTTCCACTTTACCATGTACTTTCGGAGAACAATCACTAGGTTGAACCAGTGCTCCATTGCTTTGAGACTTTGCGGTATCTTCCGGTGGGGCTTTTTCAAATTCGGGGTAATGGGGCTTCCTTGCTGAAGCCCACATGGAGCGGGCGGGGAGAGGCGAAAACATCCTCGGGGGTCGGTTAATATCAATTAATACATATACGTTACTTCGGGCCTTCGGCTTGGCATGCTGTGAAACCATGGCAGGCAAAACTCTATACGGCAAAATTGTACGGAGGCAAATCAACCCTTTGATTGGTCGCGGACACGGTCTCTGGGTTATTCCCATAGCCTGTTCACTTAGGATTGGCCGAGTGATATTGACAATAACATCAAATTTGCAAAGTTTACAATTTACACATATTAGCCCATTCGAACCGGAAGGTGACAATCGGACCAAGTGGCAGATATCGGATTTGGGAGAAATTTTATTCCTACTGCAGTCTTTAAAGCAGTGCGGTGCCCGACTTGGCTTCTAGTATTTTGGTACATTATTCCATCCGTATACCCACTTACACTCTTTTTCACCAAGTTACTGGTATATCAAGTACAAGTGCAAAATGTTTTGGTCCTCTCTCGTCGCCTTTGCGGCACTGGCCAAGGCCATGCCAGCTGAGTTGATCCAACGCCAGGGCGGATCAACTATGCTGCGCTTCGGATGCTCCCAGATCGCCATCGACCGCATTGACCCTCTTGTAAATCCTGGTCTGGCTCCATCTCCGCATATGCATCAGATTGTGGGAGGGAACGCTTTTAACACTTCGATACCGAGTACCGATGTTAGCAGCCTTACAACTTGCACTTCCTGCAGTTTTGCCGACGACTTCTCCAATTACTGGACAGCAAATATGTACTTCAAGGCTCGGAACGGTAGCTTTAAGCGTGTACCTCAAGTTCCCGCCAGGTAGGTAGTCCTACCCAGTGTTTGTATTCAAAGTGCTCACTATACTCGCTATTTAGATTAGAGTTCAACGACAAGTTCAGTACTCAAATTTCAGGCGGTTTCATCGTCTATTATGTCTCGGACGGTAAAAATAAAGTTACTGCATTCAAGCCGGTATGCTAGGTGGAAGTACCCACTTAAGAGGACTTGTTTTTTCTGACGATGGGGTTCCGCTCTAGGGATTCCGTATGCTTGTTGGTGATGCTGCCTTACGCACCCCAGGAGATCGAAAGAAGTCACAAACATGTTTCCGTTGCTTCACGGGCCCCAACTTTGCAGGCGACAACGCAGCACCTTGCCAGGATGCCACGTGAGTCTTCTCCCAACCACTAGAACCTTCTCCGGCAGACGCTAAAAATATGCAGATTGGATACCCAAGCTCTTCCTAGCAAACCTTGCTTGGTGGCATTCGATCCAACATTCTATACCCCACGTGAGTTAATCATAATTCGATCAATCAAAGACAAGACTAACGTTACCTACAGATGCTGGGATGGCGTAAATCTTGACTCCCCTGATCACAAGTCTCATGTTGCTTATCCCACAAACGGACCCCCCGTCTTCTCAGGGTCCAGCACAGGAGGAGCCTGCCCATCTACCCACCCTGTCAAAATCCCGCAACTTATGTTGGAGGTTTGTAATTCTGAATATTAGAAGAGTACACGCTAACTGAAAGTTTCAGATCGTTTGGGACACTACAGCTTTCAACAACAAAGCTGATTGGCCCGCAGACGGGTCTCAGCCATTTTACCTAAGCACAGGAGACAACACTGGATACAGTCAACATGGCGATTACGTCTTTGGATGGAAAGGAAATGCACTGCAGAAGGCGATGGATGGTGGTCCATGTCAAGGGGCTTCCTGCGCAAGTCTTAAAACTAACACAAATGCTGTGGCTAAGCAGTGCACTGTTCCAAGACGCGTTGACGAGAACGCTGACGGATGTAAGTTGAACTCTTACAATTGCAACTAATTTTCAGAAGCTGACAGTAGGCAGGGATCTCTACTCTCCCGGGTAATACGGAGAACATGGGAGGCTAAGAATTAGTCCTTGAGCTTATGTACAACTCCTCTTATTCCCCGTGGAGATGCTTGTAAGTCTTCACATAAGAGGAACGGTGATGCTATTAGGGAAATTAGGTTTAAATGTTGTGGGAGGATTGTGTATGTTTGACCGTAAGCTTTATTTACGATATGTGAATCTTTTAGCAAAATAGACTTTATACCATTAAATCGCATGACCATTTTGAACTTTGAAATAATTGTTGAGCAAGCAATATATATATATTCGCGGTGGAAAGGTCGTGCTAATCGACGGCTCAAAGCACTGAAGCAGGATAGTACCAGAGACTCTACCTGCAGATGAGTGCGACAAACAGGTAAAGTAGTATTTTGCGTAGGAAGAAGAGTTTATTGTAGTTCTAAGCTAGGTTGCGCGCCAAGAAGAGGCTTGTTGCGTAGTGTAGTGGGTCATGTGACCATGCCAAATATCTCCTGCCAATGATGGCCTGCCAAATGCCTTCTAGAGATATATATGTACGAAGTCTGCTCTTTTAACCTCTCCTACAATAGAGCACATCTACTTGTTCGTTCGAACCTCACGTGATATGCTTCTGCAGAGTATCTACCTAGGTAGGCACTTAATCTGGCTGATCTTTCGATGCATGCTTGATGATGGAAGCTAGAGGCGGTAAAGTAACGCCTCCATAGTTGCTGAGACACACGTGCGTCTACGAAAGATATGCTGGTATCGGTGTGGATTGCTCCTGTGGATCTCTCTGATCTAGCAATGAATCTATTCCGGCTCTCCACCCCAAAAGTTCGCACTGTTGTATTCATCTGGGCTCATTAAGAATGATGACATAGAATCTGTTGCTTTTAGTAAAACCTCGCTAAGCACCAGAAGCATTTTCTCGAGATCAATTCACGTACCATAAACAGAGCCCTCCTGAGCTGCAGACATGGGCCCAAAGTGATCGGCCGGCCAGTTCTCCAAATTCAGATCAGAAGTTACACCAGACGAGAGCGACCCCGGCGTTGCGAAATTCCTTGAAAATACTGAACTCGATTGACTACTCGGCTCACTTGAGATTGCCAGACCGCGGAAATTGGGACTTTCCACCGTCATGGTTGCATCGGTGCCAGACGTCGATGAGGAGGATGCGAATGGTGGCGGGGCAGTAGGTGCTTCACTGGATTGTGTGAGAGGTATTTGACGTCTGAGCTCTTTGATTTGTATCAAGTATCTGCGCGCGAATGGATTTCTCTGGCCGCAGAATTCTAGGATTTGAATAGATGCGTCAATTGAGGCGAGCTCGTGTGTTGGTTCGAATGGGGTGGCTGCTGGCGATCCGCCAACGCCTCCGTTTTGTTTTATTTTCCAGACGGCGGCAAGTGTCATGATATATGATGCATTGATTAAGAAAAACCTGGAGACTATTAGTAGACTACGGCGAGGAAATATATGAATAACGACATACACTGGCATAATTGATCTCTTCGGTGCAAGCGGCGAGCCTAGTAGTACAGTCGCACTGTTGATCAGGAGTGAGGCATATTTAATACTGTTATCCGACGTCAGTTAAAGCTGCTCAGTAATGTGTCTTCTAATGGTTGGATAGCCTGGAGTTTCGTACCACAAGTTTGCTTCGGAAGATATGACAGATACAATAGGGCCGCCGAGCCTATTTGATGAGCTCATTTTCAATGCCTTCATCAAAAAGGGCCTCGTGACTAATGTCCAAGCCCCAAGGTACATGAAATGTAGGTTGAACTCAGGAGCTGTCAGCAATTTGAGCCAAGAAATTCCTTTTCAAAAACTAACAAGAACCTCAGCTTCGTCCTTGGGGGACTCTGGAATGTTGCCGGATCTGATATGTTGTTGAAACGAGCTGTTCAGGCTAGACAACCAGAGGTCTAGCTCAGCTTTCCGCTGGCGGCATATGTTGAGACTGGGATTATCAGAGAAATACATGTCACGGAGTATATTTCCTGATATAATGGACAGCGCTGTGACATTGTTTTGTGGGGAGTCTTCTAGTCGGAAATTCGGGTCCTGCATCGTCAGTATTTAGAAAGGAACTCAAAAACACCGACCTGTGGCTTACACTGAAGATGGGGTCCCTAGATATACTTTCTTTGATTCGTGGTAATCGGCCGAGGAAAACCGCTACCCATCTATTGCAAGATAATGAGCCTGGGCCACTGAGTGCAGGATTACGAAGCAGTCATACCGATCAAATGAGATCACGGTCAACCATAGCTGCCGCCACTGATGATATTCATCGTCTGTCAATTCATTGAGAGCGTTTCGACCTAGATCCAGCTGGAATCTTTGAGCACCCCGGATAGCCGCATCTGTCAAATGTAAGCCCCAAGCTGATCAATACTTGCGCGAGATGGAGGGGAAATTACCAAGGTACATCCATACAGAATTCCATTTTGTTGGTGTCTGGTAGAAGCAAAGGAGGAGCATTGCCCGCATCACCCATATGGTGCTTTGGGGATTTTCATCCACTGCAACATTGATGTATTTTTGGCCAAGATCATAAAATGTTGCTCCATCAATGTCGTAGGTATCGTCAAATTCGATGCCCACAGCAAATATGAGACACATCTGACAGAACCAAGATATGCTGACAGTCGCCGGCTGATCATACATGAGGGATAGTTGGGTTCTTGCTTCCTCTTGGCTGCAAACGTAGAATATTGAGTTTTGATGGTCGAAAAACATGTCAAGAAGGTGAAACGCAATGTCCCGCGAGGGGAGAGAATCCTGCAGTATCTTTCGAACATGTTCTGGGCTTCCTTCTAGGGCAGGCTCTTTGATTTGAGGAGTATCTAATTGCGAAGTGGAGGGGCCGCTGTTTGCTGAGATTTGCTCCCTGACTATCGAGAAAACCTCACGATTGAAGTTTGGAAGGCTGGCATTACCTGGCCGTGCGTCCAGAACAACGTCTTCGTTGGGGGTAGAATCGTCATCTTTAGGTCTACTCAAGTTCAGGCGGCGCACCTGATTGTGGCGAATTCTGTTAGCATTGCAGCACCCAGAGAATCAAAAGGCCCAAATTCTGGATCTGACATACAATGTCACCGAATATCTCTGCATAAAGCTGATTGTAATCAGCATCAGAGATGGATCGCCGGTTTAATCTAAAAGGGTAATCAGTCAGGTGACATGTTGGATTTGAAGAACTTTTGGGAAAGACTAACGGTGTTGGAGGTGCAAAGATAGATTCCGATGATCTTGAGTTCTCTGGCATTCGAGGTCTCGCGGTGCTGTACGCACACTCAATACCGCGTAGCTTGCAATTCGAGCATTGTGGCTTTTCTCCGCTGCATTTTTGGTGCCTGGATTTGCACGTATCACATGTTGGCGTGCGTTGTGTAGGCTTAGCCACTCGATAACTCGAGGACATCGTTCGAAGTAGCGATAATACTGATCCTGTGAACGGCTCTGTGAGTTTAGGGAAGAAGTTAAGCTTGGATTCTAGCGCAAACATCCACGATCAGATCATGTCGTGTCCGTGTCCGCAGGTGTCTCCGACTGAATCTCGATCCCGATCTCGCTAAAGGACTCCAGCGGTTGCCATTGCCTTCTCCAAGGGTAACGGGAGGGCGGAAGAGTGATGACTAATAACACGTGTCAGAGGCTGTTTTCCGCCACAGCCAAGGCTTTTGAAAAGGGGACTGAATGCCGATATATTTGGTTAATGTATCACCCGAGGGTCTAAGTTCACGGCATCTACACAACTGATATGTCCATCAAAAACGAGCTCACTGACAGCCTTTCCTGTCCCTGGGGCATGGGCAATACCCCAACATGAATGGCCGGTCGCCAGAACCAGCCCCGACAGCTCCGTACGACCTACCAAAGGATCGGTGCCAGCTTTGGTATCTAGCATAGGCAAGTAGCACGCTCGTCTTCCCGTAACCTGGCCATTTCGCAGCTCACGAGAAACGCTAGTGGCAGCATCAACAAGATTCTGACAGCTGTCGACAGACACCTCGACCAAGCTACCAGGAGCTGGTAAGGGTACGTTCAAGTCTCCTTGACTACAAATGTACACCTCGTTATTGGGACGAGGATAAATTTCCAAGGACACTGGTTTCGCTCCTGCTGCAACCCGTATATCAGAGAACAAACAGTACGCTGAAAGCGGCCGTTGAAGCTTCATGGTTACACTGTGCGCCCGCAACGGCTGCATTCGGATTTTTGGATGCAACGTGGGGGACCAAGGACCCGCGGCAAGGATGACTGTAGTCGCTTCGAGAATATGTTTCTCGGATGTGGCTTTGTCTTCGTAAGTGACAGAAACCACCCTTTTTCCTGTTAGATCGTCCGAAGAAGCTAAAGGCGCGGCGTTCTCAGCCACATCGTCGACACCGCAGCAGTTGATATGCTCCACCTTTCCCATGATGAGTCTTGCCCCCTTTTGCTGCGCTAGCATTGCCATGGAGTTCGTAAATTGCAATGGATGAACCTGTGCAGTGGATGTTTCATCGGCGAATTCTTCGTACGCCTGGGCAGTATCGCTGTCAAACCAGTCCAGATCCTCTGGCAACACTGACAAACTCTTTGGCTTTTGAGCCCATAGTTTTCCCAGATCAATGACAGGTTGGTTTTTCAACTTTGAGCCGGGAGCACCCATCCGCTGAGGTGCAGGCGCGGCAGTCAACTGTCCACATCGAACTCGACGGTACCCCCAAAGCTCGGCACCGTTATACTCTTGGGATAACTGATCATGCAAGTCAAAGCTCACTTTGGCAAGGTTGTTTGGATTTGCCCAAGCAGCCAGCAACCCACCAGCTTTGCCTGAAGCTCCATTGGCTAACTTTGTAGCCTCGATCAGTGTGACCGAATGGAACGCAGGATCGAATTGATGATGCCGGGTCAGATAGTATGCCGTGGTACATCCTATGATCCCTCCACCTAAGAGGACTAAGTGTTAGAAAGAATGCATGCAATATACAGATTGATGGAAGCCTTGCCTATCACCACGATGTTTTGTTTGACCCCTGGCGGGTCACCTGACCCATGGCCCTGGTCGCCTGGGAAAGAGGTCATCTTTTGGTATTGTAGAAGCAGCAGAGTAACGTCTGGAAGCCAGCTATCTTTATTCTCACTGTGCCAAGGTCAATATGGTTGTTGGAAAGGGGTGGTAGTCGATATTGACCCTGATTAGTCATCCGTAGGCGAGATTTTTAGCGTCCGAGGAGTTTTTGACGGATTCCGCGGGAAACTTTGGGGATCGTCCCGCCAATAATATTGGGCCTGCTGCGAACAGTACTCCAAGTCAGATCAATCTGAGTCTGAGTCTGAGGAATCAGAATCCGAGTCCGATTCCGAGTCAGAATTCGAATGTCCACTGCCGGAGTCCCCCGAAGTGCCGGTGGTAATCCTGTGATCTTTGGATGAGCGTCCTTCCACAGCCTCGTCTTGAACCCCACATTCTTCCCTCATGGCTTCTAGCTCTGAGAGCCCAGCCACCAAAGTGTCGAGGAGCAAAGCATGGCCCAGGACACGGCGAAGATCCACGTTCTTTCGTCGAGCCTCTTGCGCGAGGTTATCGCGGGCTGTCTCGAGAAGGAGGTAGCAGTATTTCATCGCGTTGGCAATCCGTTTTCTGTCCATAAAAGTTCTTGAATGAATTTTTCGATGCCAGGATGGTTGTTGATGGAGATAAGATACCAAACTACCTGTCTATGCCTTGAATTATATTTCTTCTATTGACTTGCACACTACTATCATACGACTTCAAACATGTTTGTGTCTCGTTACTTACACTGCGTTGGAGTTCCTGATCCGTGGTGAGAAGATCAAGTGTCAGTCCTGCAAGGCGAGGAAATCTAGGGTGCGGGCGCGCGGAAGCAGCCTAGCGCTGCAGATTCCGAGGAGTCGAGTGTGGCGCTCGGAAAATCGACCGCCCCATGTCGCGGACACTGAGGCGAGGAAATCTGGAGATCGCTCCCGAGGCTTGAGCCCCATGCGATGTATTTTTGTTCCGCGCGATACCAAAGTATGCCAATTGCTTCAAACATCGAGAAGTATATTAGAGCAGACGTCATCCCAAAGTGGTCTCATTCTGCACAGCTTCCATCTTCACTCAGCCACAACACAACTATTTGCCAACAACTCTGCAGTACTTCTTCCAGCAACGCCTCAAAGCTTTATTGACAATCATGACTTCTCCAGTATGTAACCTCTTTCGCTCAATACTATTCCAAGGTCTAACATTTTGCCACTTTAGATCCAAAATCAATGGACAGACGACAAATGGTCTTCAGATGCATTTCCAAATTCGTGGCTTACTTATCCCTGCGATACTGGTACTTTGCTACCCAAATTCAACACTCATATATGGCACTAATTTTACCCCAGAATACAACCCAATGTCTTTCGATTCCAACCAAGATATGAAAGACCTATCCATGCTCCCGCTCCCAAGCCCATCCGCATTCGAGCTGCCATCGCCAATCTCGGACTTCTCATCTCTAAGCGACGAGCACCCATTCGACCTTAACTCATTCGTCGACGACTGCATCTCACCCACTGCACTTACTAATAATCCTTTCGACAACACCGCCTCATGGAGCACTCTCTTCGGAGAAGACTCTCCCACCACCGGCATGGACGGTCTCGATACTCCATCCCCTCCCTCAAGTTCATCACCCAGTTCACCCCGCGAGATCAAGACGGAGAAAAAGACAAAGACATCCCGCAAACATTCGTCTACTCCAAGTCTGGGCCGCGTAAAGTCACACAACCTCATCGAGAAACGCTACCGGAACAATTTGAACAGCAGAATCATGTCATTGCGCGACTGTATCCCAAGCTTGCGCGGTGATAGTTCTTCGGAAGGTGAATCTGCAAGTGAAGCTAAGAAGTTCAGCAAGGTAAGATATCTCATCCTCAAACCTACATGCACAAAAACTAATGGCGTTGTTCTTAGGGCTCAATTCTCGAAAAAGCAATCAGCTACATCGCAGAATTGGAAAACGGAAAGAAGAAGTTGGAGAAGGAGAATGCGAGATTAAGAGCTGTGGTTGCTAGTACCAAGGTTGACATGAGTCATTTGTATGCGAGTGGACTGTGGCAGCGGAACGGGATGCCCAAGATGAATGTTGCTATGAATCCTATGATAGGCCAGGCTCTGGCTTGATGATGGTCAGGTATATACCCTGGGTTTTGGCGTTTGGGGATTTGAAGTTAGCGGGTTGGGGGTTAGCAAAAGTCATACTTAATTACCAAGATCGAAGGTCAATCATTAACAATTATTATTCTTACGTATTTCCAACTTGAGTGGTTATCTTTGGAAATGGCGTTCGTAGAATGACTTGCCTGAAAATGCGTAGGGCATGAAATTCTCTGTCAACCACCAGAACCATTTCCGTGCTGTCATTTCCACATCTGGTGTGCCATCAAAAGGACGCGTAGTCAGCTTTTACGAGGTGTAGTTTGGTACTGGTTCAGCAGTCCGCGGCCAAGAAACGCAGTGCTTGCCCGCTGATCTAGACCCCGGCGGCTTTCTCACCACTCCTTACTCGAAAGCACCTGCCCTGCGAGGACGACCCGGTCACTTTGCAATGTAGGAAGGTAAGCTCTTACGAGATGAATTTCTCCTTGGAAAGAGACAAAAATTGCGTGAGAAAGTCACGAAAATGTGGGGAAATAACGAAGGCGCCATATTATTTATGCAGCCAGGGATGCGCAATGACCTTCCAAAACTTTTCTTTTTTGTTGGATGTCGATGTGACACGGATTTCCATCTGATTTGACCATTGTTTCAAGATTATTAATAATTGGATGTGGCAAAAGTCACTTTGAAACATGAAACATCGTGGTTCCTGAGCCCCTGAAACACCAGCTGGGAAAATCCAATGCAGCCGCACAGCATCCACAACGGCAATGGCGTGTCGCTGGTGAGAAGCAGAAATCGCCACAGCCTGCAACAATTTTCCATAAAAACATTCGATAGAGAAAGAGGAACCGCCCGGTGAGACTATAAAAATAGCATCGAACGCTAATTCGTCTTTTTCTTGACTGATATGCACAGATTATGCGCGTCTGCACAAATCTATATTCGCGCCTAGAAATGGCCCGTCCCGCCACTTGGCGTTTCCCTCTCAGCCTCCCCCTGACTTGCACATCTCGTTCCTGAAGCTCGAGAGAGCGCCACGTACCAAATACTCAGTATCCTACATCCAGCTGCACAACAAGAGGAAGATCCTCCGTGCACCCTCGCCAGTAAGAGACTGTCATCCGTCTGCAACATAAATTGAGTTTCCCTTTGCAGCGATGGACCTGCGTCTTCCTCAGGATTTCAGACGTCTCTCAAACACCGTTGACTCGTTCGCGTCTTGGCTCTGCTGCAGGGGGCAACGCAACGGCGCGGAGGGGCCACAAGCTGGGGCCAATATCAGCCCTGACTGGTCCCCTGAGAGAGCTCTGGCCGAGCCCTTCGTATTTATTTTTCAATTCCCATTCACCGTCAAAAACACGTCCTTCCCCACAATCCTTTTTCCCTTCTTCGTTCTGATCTTTCCTTCTTTTCCTTGCAAGTCTGCTTCTCCACAATCGATTGAGATCAGCTCTGAGTCCTCTTTTCTTGTCGATCTTTCATTCCTTACAGCGATTTTAGCTATCATTAAGATACCCCCAAACACGTACAGATAATCCATCATGGCGGACGATGCTCCAGCTGCTCCCTCTGGAGGCGGTGGAAATGCACACCTTGCAACTGGCGACCACGATGCCTTGCACAATGTCATTCCTCCTCTCCAGAACACATCGCGCAAATCCACGCTCACGAAATCGGCCTTCGATTTCCAGGTCGCGAGCGGCGCGGAAACGCCCATGACATTTCAAAATAGGAATCGGGATAGCAGGATTATGCCAGATTTAGATGAGTACTTTGTACGTCCCAAATTGAACTTTAACAGGAGGAAACAGACTAATTTACTGAAATAGGTCGGACCAAGAGATCTCGAAAAACATTCCAAACTCCCATATTTCATGCGAATGCACGGCAGTGTGCTGCCACGAATGCTTCTTCCTATGACCATGGTTGGATGCTGGGCTACACTCATTACCTGTATTCATATGTTGGGCGTTCAAAAACGTACGTTTCCCTGTCCAATTACTTCCCAGTCGGATCCGTGCATTTACTCAAGTTCCAATGCTAACATAACCTCAGTCGGCGTCAACAACCTCCTCCTCACAGTCCTCGGTTTCGTAGTCGGTCTCGCACTCTCTTTCCGCTCCTCCTCCGCCTACGAACGATACTCCGACGGCCGTAAGTCCTGGTCAATGCTCTCCGTCCAATGCCGAAATCTCGCCCGTTACATCTGGGTACACATCGATGAGCGAAACGACCCCATGGATCCACAAGTCGGGAAAGATGACCTACTCGCGAAAGTCACAGCTCTGAACCTCATTCTCGCATTCGCCGTGTCATTGAAGCACAAGCTGAGATTCGAGCCTTACGCGCATTACCCCGATATTGAAAGCCTGGTTGGACATCTCGATACATTCGCCAAAGCAGCGCGGAAGGAAGACGATATACCGAAGCAGAAGACGATTTGGAAGAAAACGGGCGAGTACTTAGGCATACAAATGGCTAGCTCGAATCCGCGAAAGGAACTCAAGCGTGCGGATCGCCCTCTCGGAAACCTGCCTTTGGAAATCCTCACATATCTCTCCTCTTACATTGAAGAAACGAGCGTGAACGGGACATTGAAGAGCCCCGTTGTTGTTGGTCAAATCCGTAAGTTCCCTGGCTTGTTTTCCTGCTTCAAGAACAAAAGCTAACGAAAACCACAACAGTCGGTTCCCTAGCCGCCCTAACAGACGCCCAATCCTCCGCGGAGCGCGTCCTCGGCACCCCCCTCCCCGTCGGCTACAACATCCTCATCTCGCAAATCGTGCTCCTCTACGTCTACATCCTACCCTTCCAACTCATAAACTCGCTCGAATGGATCACCATCCCCGGCACCATGGCCGCAGCCTACATCATCATCGGCCTGGCCGCCATCGGCAACGAGCTCGAGAATCCCTTCGGCAACGACGTTAATGATTTACCACTAGATCAGTATTGTGCTGAGTTAGCGAAGGAGTTGGATGTTATGAGTAGTGTTAAGGCACCCAAATTTGGGGATTTTATTAAGGGGGGTAAGGGCAAGGTGTTGTGGCCGTTGAGTGAGAGTGGGTATGGGGAGTGGAGGGAGAGGAGCGAGGCGGATATTAGGAGTGCGTTGAGGGCGAAGGTGGTGGTTGGGAAGCCCAGTGGGATCAGGAGTCGGACGCCGAGTTTTAAGCAAGAGGGGATGTCTGCGTAACGGGCCTGAATTGAGCCTGACTGGTGAGAAGAAGCATGCCAAAGTTTAAGAATATACCCAGTGGTATCTTTCCATATATATCCTAAAAAGGGAAAATTGTATTGTGCAGCAACATAGCGAGGCGTTTGTGTTTCGTTTATTTTCAAGTTGTCAGCCCAGCGTATCTAGCATTGAAATTTAATTCCAATTTACAAACAAACTCTCTCTCTCTCATATCTTGAATATGCCGATTCAGAAAATTCGAGGTTCGAAATGCTGGATAACGGGGAGTGAGTGCTGAGTGTAGGTTCTATAGTTGCTCAAGTTATGGGAAAGCTCTCAAAATGCGCCTCAGGAATTGAACGCTGCAACAACACCATGTGCAATCACCTCAAGATCCCAAAGAGATGACTATCTGAGAAACTCCCTCCTACGCATTATATACAGCCAAGCCTAACATGGCATGCATACTTCCAGATTCCGAATTTTTTTGATTTGAAGATCAGATGGCCGGTTGACAAATAAAGTTAGAGAAAGGATCTACGAAAATCAAAAACCAGCATACGACGCATCCCTAAACCCGATTTCCTGTACACAAGGCTGGTGATTAATAAATCATACTAAAATAATTACACTAACCTTCCCCCCGGTCTCCGAATGAGCGCTATAAATTCATAGAGATCCCACCCAAAAACAGAAAGGGCCATTTGGAACTCGACTTTTTCATTGTTTCTCTTTCAATACAGCTTCATTACGAAGAAGAGAAATCGTGAAAGGAGTTTCGAAGATAGAGGTTTGATTACCGAATATCTTCTGAGATGGAAAACCAACCATATCGATTTCCAGACTCCCACGCAGATCTATATTCACGCACGAGGAGTACAGAAATCCATCTTTCTTTCATCTTATACCATCCCACCAGTCCACTCCACTCCGCTCCTGCCTGCCCAACAATTACTGGCTACCCTACCCTGTGTGTATCATCTAAGCGGCGGGGACAGAAGTAACAAGAGGCGGTACGGAAGAGCATTTAGACTTCATCAATCCCTATCACCACCCACCACACATCAGCTTTTTCCCTTCATGTCTCTCTCTTAGTGGGCAAATAACGTACGCTACAGCACAACAACCAATTTCCAATACATTCCGCCCCTTGCCCAAGCTTACCTATTTACGTCAATGAAAAAAAATGGGAGTAGGGGAAGAATGAGGGGGAGAATACAGTTCAAGAAAGCTAACTCATGGTTTGATAACAAGCCAATGCCTGGACAGCAGGTGTAGATTATTTCGGTCAGGGGACAATCGGCTCCAACTTGCGCGGCGAGAAGGGAGAAGAGGAGGATGATGGTGGTGGGGAGGGGGAATTTCATGGTTGGGGATGAGATGTTGAAGGAAGATAGGAGAAGAGGAAAAGAAAGAAGTGATTTGGGGGTGAAGATGGGGGAGGAGAGAGAGGGAATGAGAATGAGAGGATGTGGTTCCAGGGTGGGATACAGAAATGTCTGAGGTGCTGAACGCAGTACCACGCGCGGGAAGTGACAACTCATATTCTAGTAATTCGACGGCGGAAGGACGCGGATCGATCAAAGGGCGGGGGAACTGGTGGAACCGGGTCACAGATCTTGTATCTCCCAGCTGGCGGTAGAACAATCTTACAGTACGACTGATCGATGGAGTGACACTTGTCACTTCCATATCACAAAGACTAATGGCAACAAAACGCAAAAACCGTGATGGTATCCAATACTTGCATGCATTGCCTAATCATCCAACCCATCGTCTCCCCTACCAGTTAATGGTCCCGCCAAACCTAACATCCTCCGTCCTAACAAATCATCCTCACTAGCCAAACTAACCATACTCTTCTTCCTCTCCCCCATTCCCCTCCCCCTCCCCTTCCCTTTCCCCCTTTCCCTCTCCTGTTCCCTCAACTGCTCTCTAAGCAACCCCTCCTTCCTCTTCCTCTCATCCTCCCTCTTCGTCCTCAATTTCGTAGAACTAGTCATACTCATTTCCAACCCCGCGTCTTCGTCGCCCGAACTCTCGGTTCGTGATCTATGATGATGTTTGGCATGATGAGGATAATGATGTGTGGGATGGTTTTGGGTTTGAGATTCGGAAGTCGCGAAAATATGTTCGATCCAACGAGCGCAACGGTGGATATATTTCCAGCCCTCGGGAAACACGCCCACGAACTGGAGGAAGCCGTGGCTTATGCCGGGGATTAGCAGGACTTCCACTACATCTCTATCATCGAATTCTTTTCTTAGTCCGTTTCCTCTTTCTCGCTCGTGAGCTGCTGCTTTGGCGCGTCGTAGACGGCCGGCGAAGATGACGGTGTCGTCGACTAAGGGGTCGCGTTCGCCGGTAAGGAAATAGGTCTTGGGGAACTGGGCCAAAAGGGAGTCAGGAGCTAGGATGGGGGAAAGAAGGTACTCGGTGTGGAAATCGGGACGGGCGTGCGGGCCGATGTAAAGAATGATCATTGCGCGCATCATTTCTGGAGAAAGGATGCGGTCGTTGAAGTAGGAGATCATTGAGGACATTGCCAATCTCGTTTTGAGCGGTTCTGGATGGTGGGAGGAGTGGTGGCGCTCGGTCTGAGTTGGGGATGGAGAGAGAAGGGGTTGGGCTGCGGTGGAGTATTCTGGAGAGGGAAGCGTGATGGAAGATGGGGGGATGCCTTTGGTATTGAGTCTTGTGGATGTGACTTTTGGAGGGCTGTGCGCATCTTCGTCGTCGGATTGGTGCGGTGTCCCGGCTGCGAGGGTGTATTGCATACTCTTCCGTCTAATGATGTTCCTGTTTGTCTTTCGCATCCGTCTGTCCTTTACCAAGGACATTTGCTCTTCCGTCATCCAGTTTCCGATATTCATATCTAAACCTGGGTAGATGAGGACCAGCCCATCGGGAATCGGGAGAGAATTTTCTCCCTGATATTTCCTCGTGTCTGTAGTCCCCGCTTCGATGATCATTAACATAGTACCAGTTGCAAGATTTCCACCTGCACTGTCACCAGTTATGACCACTTTTGGAGAAACCTCTCCAGATAATCCAATGCATCGACCCTTGCTTGCGACAATCGTGCAGTAAACATCAAAGCATTCGTTCAGCGCATATGGATATGGGAACTCCGGCGCCTTTTTGTAATCCAAACTCAGTACTGGAAGACCAGTCTTCCCAGCCCAAGCAAACAGCTTGTCATCATTCGTCCTGGGGTCCATAGCCACGTAGCCACCGCCAGGTATATCCAGTACAATCTTGGTGTGATTCTTCAGCGCCGAAAGAGGTCCATCAAAATAGAGCCACCCACTGATTGGCTCTTTGTAATCGCTATTCGAAGGTCTAGGTATACGAATGGCTCGAGGGGGGTATTTCATGAATCTTGGCCGCATCAAATCCTGAACGGCCTTGAGGTATGGAGTCGTGCCCTTGTTCCAACTGACTCGCAGATGATCTAGGGTCACCATCCCTCTGACCTTCCTGACTTTCTCATCTGCTTGCTCTGCCGCGATGAGATAGTATGCCGTGAAGACGATACTGGCAATGTCCCTCAGCCATTTCCTCTTTATCCGCATAGCGGTCCAGAACCCCGCATCCAATGCCGTCGTCACCCATGTTGCGCGGAAGTATGATCGAGTATATAGGTTCGCGAGAGGTTCAGGGCATTCGAGGCCGACGAGCTTGCCTAGGTTTCGTGCTATGTAGAGGTAGAGGAGGGTTATGACGAGGGTTTGCCAGGGAGTGAGGAGGCCGTTGAGCTTTCGCGACAACTTTCGGATCGTAGGCGGACCATGCTTATGCCCTCTGGGTAATTGTTAGCAGTGTCGATGCTGATGGCAGGGTGAAGTACCTAAAGAGGTAGAAGGACCAGAAGGAAACGACTGCTAGGACTTGTATCTTTCGGAATTGAACAGAGGGACGACCCAGGACATGATCTGCCAGCCATTAGCATCGCCATCGCCAACTCCATCGAGCAATCAGCGTCTTACCTATCATCTTGACATCTAATGTTGCAGAGAGTTGATGTCCAGATCAAAGAAACAAGGGAGTAACATGTGAAAGGACAGAAACCACGGCCGCCGCAAACCCAAGGACACCGGTCTATGCAAACCCGAATCTATCGCAGAATCATATGCAAATATGCAACTTGACAAACATGCCACGCGAGTCAACAACAAACAAGCTCATGTCATTGTCATGGCTCTCGTAAGTGAAGAAAGGGCTTGTGATCCGTATGACCAACTCCTGGCAAGCTAACAGGACCTCGGTGAATAATGTACCTGCGGCCTGTGGAACATTGCTGTCGAATGGAATTGGAATGATTGGGGTATTCGTGGGGTACGAGCGCTGACATTGGTGGGAGGAATCTCCGGGGTTGTGCCAGGGAATGGATGATTGCATGTGAAAGAGAGAAAAGCTGACATAATTGGTCCAGTGAGCGCCACCTTCATTTTCAGCCTTGTCGGGTTGATTCTCAGCCTTGTCAAGATCTAGGGAAATTTCCCAATATACATTTCTGCTTGCTCTATATCAAGATGCATTATGGTAGATTGGTAGCTTCAGCTCCAGTTACAGTATAAGACCCAAGAATTATTGTGCTAAAAATAGCAATACTGTATAGCTTGCCGAGCTTGAAGCTCCTGCCTGGATCTCACCGAAATAATTGGCGTTTCTTCCAAGAGCTTGGGAGTTTTATCATCAGGATCTCCGTCGTTCTCCAATCCTCCGAAAGAAGCCTCCATCACCAAATGGTTCTTCTCTTCGTCGATTTTAGGCGCCGTTACTATATCGTCGGTAACAGTATATCACATTCTGGTACAGCGAGGGACGCCACAATTTTCTTCGCTGAAACCAATTTCACAATCTCCAGCAGCAGGGTTTCAATACAGTTCTCTAAATATAATCTCAATGTACAATTTGCTTTCTATATATTCACAATTGACAGCAGTCTCTTCTCCCAGTAATATACATGAACGAATTCCAAATTTTTCCAAAACACCCCTCCCAGACCAGACATGCATTTTTTTATCTTCGCAAAACCGATGAATTTCTAAGCCCGGAAAGCGGATGTTGCCACTGCTCTCTTCGGCTTAACGGTGCTGGATGACGCGTGCGAGGTAGGAAGAGGGGTGCCAATAGGTGCTTGTTTGCCCTAAATTCTGCGTTAGTACTGATCCCCCAAATCTCTGTTCGAGTGATGTATGACATACAAAGCATTTGAAAGATTTTATCGTCTTGGCAGGCGTTACTGCAGAGGCATCCAAACACTGCAACTCATCAAGACGCACGGAGTCCCCTGAGCAGGACTCGCCGGAATACACGTAGCAGAACCCCCCGTCATCTGGTCTGGGAATGACGGACTGAGGAATCAAATTGCCACTGCAACCTGTGTGTCCGTTGGCTCCGCCGTTGTTGTACTGCGCACAATCTGTACCTGGCATGTTCTGGCCGAAGGTGAAGCATAGTGAAGAACCGGTAGGCACGTCTTGGCTGATAATTCGATAGGTAGTATCATCTTTGGCCTCACACCCGTTGACACCGCCATAAATGGTGACTAGGGTTCTGGTTAGTTGTGTGAATGGTGGAGTTGTTGCGAAGATACTTACAGTCGAAAGCTGTGCTTACACTGGCCAGTGCGAGGACGCTGAAACCGAAAACGTTGATTTTGCTAAGCATGTTTGCGTTTTTGTATTGGCTGAAGTGAGAGCAAAGTTGGAAATTTTGTATTGCTTGAAGTGAGAGGAGCAAAGTTGGAATTGTATTGGCAGGTGTAAGAGTAGTAGACTTGGAGAGAATGTTTGAGATGATAATGAAGAAAATGAGAGAGACCGACCTACTGTCTTTATACAATTCATCTCATCCAGAAATAGTTTGAATCATTGCATTTCCTGAGCCTCTCGCCCAGTGACCAGGATCGCCTTCCGAAATAACGCCTTCATCCATCGTTCGCATCTCGCCAAGGTCATCATCTACCGCTACCAGGAATCAAGTCAGTAGTCATCAAGAATAACAAGCTTAAAAAATGCGGCTGGGTCATTGTGGGGTCGAGGGCGGTGATCCTTCGTGGTGGTTTCATTATTTACGGAAATAGAAAGCGAACAAGCCAAAGAGTGCAAGCGACTCAAGATTACCTAATCCGAGTTTGTCTGTTGAGGGATAGAAAAAGCGGCACTAATTTTGAATGTACTCCGCCACTCAAAACCCGCAATAATTAGTGCCGCTTTTTTGGCCCACCTCGAGTATGTGCCCCATGCCAAGCTTCCATAGCCACATCCTGTGAGAACTTCAATTCCAGCCACCCGCTGCTAATTTTTAGAGACTAGGAAATCGGTCATCGACTGTATACTATGATTGCGAACGATGCAGAGATAGATAATACTCCCCATGAGCTATATATCCGCCTGCTACGCGTAATCCGCCTTCATAAATCTGACTAGGAATCTCCTCTACGACCTCTATTATTTACGATAGAGGTTGAACACTATGGCTGTGCACTTCCCAGTGCACGAGCCACTATATTTTTAGAGCTACAGTAGATGCGCTAGAAACTTAGGACTTCTGGGCGCCCCTGAGGCTCACCCCGCTAAATCCCCAAAGGATGGAACGAGCAACAAGATTTACGACCCTCCCTAATTTGAAACCTGAAACCCCCGCTTTTTGAGAGCAAACCGTTATTTTTACTCCTCAAGTCAGCCTCTATCGTCATGTTTTGCGGCGCAATATAGTCCCAGGGACCCAGATGTCAGGGACCAGCGCACCGTGCCGCACGACATAGTTCAATTCCACCGGAAAGTTAAATTTGGAGCTAAAATTTTCAGGATCTACCACAGCACCACCCAAAGTCGTACCAGATTTCCTATTCGATCCTAGTTTTGATGATTAATAAATTTTAGGAACTATAAGTGATTCTTGGGTATAGACTTCCCTGCGGAATGAGTAGGTGACAGCTCCTTAGTTCAAAATAACGTCTGGGGACGTGCACGATAGTTCTATTTGCCCTGTAATTATAGCGAGTCTCAGGGTCAGCAACCCTGGATTTCTAGCGAGTATCCACTGAATTTGTTATAGCTACAGTCCTAATACCCCGCTGCGGAAGCCCAACGCCACCAGCTTCCGCACGTCTTTGCTGCGAGTCACTACGCAGCGATGAGTGCCGCTTCCAAAATAGAAATACCAAGTATCTGCGCCTCTCGCCGAGCCGTATCCATATTTAACAAAGAAGAAAAGCTCAAGTCACGTTCTGGTGGATTCTTTGGACATCCCTTCATCCTACTTTGCCGAGAGCTTTCAACCTTTGATGTTTTTTCTTCTTCTTTGAATTGTATTTTGCAACGAACTACATTATGAATTATAGATACGTGCAAGGGTCACGAAATTTGCATTCTGAATTTTGAAAATGTCAGTTCGACAACACAGGTGGTGCACCGCTGAGACCAGACACATATCATGCCTGCATTTATTTCGTTCGTTCCATCCACCTCAGGTGAGCTTGTATTGCACTTATACGCGTTTTTGTACAGGTTCTGGCAGTTAGGACTGTTAAGACCAGGACAATTTTGATAATATTACAGTACTCAAGGCAGACAATCGAACACGGCATTTGATATTTAAAACGATGTTTGGGTTTCTCCTCAGGTGGAAGTTTTCTTCTAAGATTATCTCTTAACATTTACCAGAGATTTCAGCCAGATCCTGAAGACAGCTTGTGAGACGCGTCTTAGTCACGACACGTGATTACACCCCCTTTTCTCAGTGTCTGATGAATTTCGCGGGCCAGGACAAGTATCAGCTGGTGTTGTTATGGATATGCCAGAACTATGAGTTATGGTCTTGCAGGACTGACATTTATTTCCAGAGTTATGTTTGAGTATAACCTGAAAGCGCAATATCCCCTACATCACGAAGGCAAGCTTCAAACTTCCACCACAGCTAAGAATGTACTTTCACTTTAAGACATAGATAACAATCGATGGTTCACTGATCATCATTAATAACAAGATCACTCACTCTCTTATTATTCACAACTATGCCTCCTTCACCACTCCCTTGCTGCCATCTATATCCTCCCTTGCTTCTTTCAACCTCAGCTTCTAATCCAACCTGCAAAGATATATACTATACCGCTCTCACAACTTACTAACAAACAACAATATAAAATGGAAGAAGGATACGACCCTCTCTACGCACCTCTTAACGACCCTCTATCACAGCAGCAATACGCACCAGAAGACTTCCCACCCGACAATTTCGAGGCTCGAATATTGGAGGAACATTTGCCTGCCGCAGATGTAGGTGTGGGAATGATGGAAGATATGCAACTTGAAGGTCAAGGTGGGAATATACTCAAAGAACAAATTGCGCGAGAAGACATCGATCCCCTCTATGCTCCTCTCAACGAGCTCGGTCCACAGGTTCAATATAACCCAGAAGATTTCCCACCTGACAGGTTTGAAGAAGACCTCGCTAACAGACTTTACGAGGAGGGACTCCCAGCAGAAGCTGTCGACGAGAACATGCTTCCGGTAAGTGAAGTCGGACTTGGGAACGAGCTTCCCCTCCAAGATGAAGCCATTTTGGACCAAGTCTCCCCCGACTCCTTCAATTCCCTCCAACCCGAATTCGATCCCTTAGAGCCGGACTACCAATCTGTCGCCTCCCCCGTCGCCTCCAGCGCCAATCCCCTCCAACTTCCCAAAGGCGCTCATCGCCGGGCTCCAGAATCGCAACACCTGGGCGTGATGGATCTTGGAGTTGGTGAGCAGGAAGTAGATAGTAGGGGAATGGGTGCTTATTATGCGGGGCCGTTGGAGGAACCGGATAGATTGTATTATGACCCTGGAGAGGCGGATTATCTTGCGAGCAGTGAGGGGGCTGCTAGTACGCATGGGCTTTCGTCGGGTTTGTGGAGGGATACGGTTGATGCAAGTGGGGGAGAGATGGGGGTGTATTTGTGTGAGGTGTGTGGGGCGAGATTTGGGTATAGGAGGGGGGTTGCTGGAGCATATGAGAATTGCTCACTGATCATGGACGAAAGTGAAAGTAGTGGTGGTGGTGGAGGAGGTAGTCGGGCATAAATGTAGAAGGTAGGCTAGGAGGTAGGTAAAACTTGTTCTCTTACAAAAGAAAATAAAAATAAAACGTTGAAGTTAAATATAACACTTTCTTGATAACACGCAGTAGTCTCAGATACAAATAAAGACAATAGCTACCATTTTATATTTGAAGTAACGATCATTCCCAAAACCTGCGTCTGTTTGTCTATGTGTAACGTCCCTGCACTCGCGCTGAACACCGAACTTCCCCCTTTCCTCCCCCAGCATTCTACCTATTTGAGCCGCCACCCACAACCACCGTAACAATTCATCCCCCAAGATGCCACTCGTCTCTCTTCTGAGCCCACCGCCCTAAACCCTTTGAATAATACCAGTGAGCAAGAGGTAAATAATAATCAGTCCGTTCACGACCAAATCATTCTCAGAGAGGCGATCAATGATTTTGCGCTGTCTAGTGCGTGCTATGGCGCAGGACTATTCACCATTTCGATTATGCGCCTTTCTGCCTTATCCAAGAAGGGCTAACTGTCGAAGTCGAGAAGAATAAGAAGAATACGAAGTGGTGGATCACAAGACCGGCTTCGCAACCGTCGAGAACACAAATTGGGGTGTTTCGACGTGGAGAGATTTCGGCGCTCTTCTTTGCTGTCCGGCATTCCAGGATCAAGACTGCGCTGCATCATCGACTTCACGGTGATGACGATGACCCATCACTTCCAAATGCTCGAATCAGCGCCATCATCTCCGACATAAAGGCGGAGTTTTATCTTGGAGACGACGGCCGTGAGATCATCACGACGATCCTGATTCCTGAATCGTCATTTGAAAGATGAGTTGTCGAATCATCTCGGGTTCGTTCCCTTCATCAAGGACGCCGAGAAGCATCCACGAGCACCACGGGGCTCATGCGATGGGCCGAAGAAGCATCTCACCTTTACTGACTTGAAGTAAGTTTTACCCGAAGACGTTCAAATTTCCATGGGAAGCAATGCTGACTTTGGCAATTAGAAACATCCAGACCGCGTGGGACAGTTACGCATCGAGGCCAGAGAATGGCGTGAGAAGCATCAAGGAATACCAGAAGAAATTCAGGGAGACGAAGGTGTCGATTAATCGATCCATCATCCTGAATAGGAAGAAGAATTGGTTGGAGGATCGCTTGCTGTCTTCTGGAGAAGCATCGTCCGATGAGGAATAGGATGATACGCATTGGGCATATCATCAACTTGTTCTTGGGATAATTATCTTGCATCATAACATATTGCATCTGCGGACATGGCTGTTGCTCGTTCCTGTTTGGGAATCTGGGAAACATAGTTGTATCATAAACTGGGAAGAGTATCATAGAAAACCATGCCTTGAGAAACCCTTCCCAGCATCCAAATCCTTCTTTACCAATCGACCCCTGAACGTCATACAAGAATGATTCTTTCCCCTTCAACGCCATCTTTCACTATCTCTCCATCCATAGCTCCCTCCAGGAAACAATCACCAATGAATTGGTAGGAATTTTCCCTCCCTGTCGCTACTCGTCTCAAAACAAAAGGCACTTTTGAGCCAAAGAGAACCCAAACCTCATCTCCTGGTTGACCTTTCGGATTACAAAGTCCCAACTTTCCAGCTCGAGTGCTGTAAAGAGATCTACCAGTAACCCCCATCTCCAAGCCTCCTTCGTAGTTCCTTTCCAAGGCCCAGATGTCGCCATCAATAAACTGCTGCCACTCGCTGTCATTGGGGAGATCGCTCTCTTTCATACGCCTCCACTTGAGGACGTCGTTCTGAACAGCAAATGGATCATTGTTGACCGTGACGCACATGGTACGAGCCAAGGTGTTGCGAACAACAGCTTTATCAGTTGATTGAATAGCTTCTTCGCAAAGTTTCGTCCACTGCGCCAATGGAGTCCTCAGGCTTTCACGACCATTATGGACTGACATTATGGCAGGACCAACTGCAGTGATAGAGTCTGCATGCATGCCTATGACATGAAGCTCTCTGCCGTTCTGCACTTTCATTTCGCCAATTCTTCCATTCGCAGCGTTGAAAAGCGGAAAGACTAGAAGCCTTCGGAGCTGGGATGCAACCCGAGATATGTGGATGACTTGAGAGAAGTCGCGAACCCATGAAGGGAGACCGGAGGCATGTGGGCCAAAGGCAAGGCCCATTAGGCATCGATAATCGTTGCCTGTTTCCATGAGCATGCGAACAAACATGTCCGTATAGCATTCAACAATAGTGGCGCGATAGTTAGGTCTGTAAGTATCGAACGCCTCTCCCTTGGCCATGGCAAGTAGCGAGTAGACCTTATCACGAGGGTCTTTACACTCCCGTGCGGAGAAGGTCTGGACAATTTCGTGAAATGCTTTTGTACTGATTTTATCGCCAGTCTGCTCAAGCTCTTGTAGGATAACGGGGTCTTGCAAAGGGTGATGGAAGTTGCGGAGGTTCTCGACCCATTCGACCTCGAAGAGAAACATATCGAAGATCCTCCTTCGTGGTCCAGAGAATGCTTTCAAGCCCTCTTGACAACACTTACTTGTCGAGTCAATATGCATATTGCGCCTTCTCCTGGCACGCGTGATTGTTTCGAAGGTCGTCTTCCAGTTCCCGTACAAGACAATGGAATTCTTGGGCAGGACTGTTTCCTGGACAGTCCAGGCCCTTGTCCACCAAGTGCTCTTGGATATGAGAAGAAAACTTTCCCAGAGCGCCAGGAACTCCTCATTCTCCCTGAAAACTACCTGCCCACCCTCATCCTTATCAAAGCCAGGGAGATCGTGGTAGTGTTTGTTGTCTGCAAAATGCCGTATAAATGCAAAAGGATCTTCCTTCACTAAGGCCGGATATATAGGAGCTCCCAGCCAAATATAGACAGCTGAGCATCCAGAGTATATTTCATTCATCATTCCCACCTGTTGTGATTTCTCGTCCAAGTCCTTCTGGTTGATACAAATTGCGTCAATCCAAAGCGCAATTGTGTTTTCAGGATGTCTCAGATGGTAAAGACAATTGATCAGATTTGCTGTAACTTCCAATTTCTCATCTTGGATCTGGATCGCTTTCGTGATTGACGCATCGCCCCAGACATAAGATGTACAAGCATATCCCTGCGAGGCATTGATCAAATCTTGGACATGAAGCTCGGCGCAGATCTGCTCGTCGCCCTCTCCCGGGAGTAGGTTCAAGATTCTGCACTGTTTCTTGGCCGGATCGAGTGGAAGCTTGTTGTACAGAGTAATGTCACTGGAAGCCATTTCTGCAGCGCTTTCTTGAACTAATGCTGTACTACCAGACCTTATCTGATCAAGTGGAGCTTTTTAACCCCACAAAGCTCGAGAACGGACGAGTTCCACCCTGGACGCACGTGTTGTAAGCACTAGGCACCCATCGCATGCGGACCCCCTAACAATTGCAGCCTCATCCTAAAGGTAAGTTGGCACCAAAAAAAATACTATGTGGGGCAGGAATCAACGCTGATTGGCTGGATTAAGCTACGCAGGCTCGCTAGTCATGAGTCGGGATCGTTTAACGAGGGAGTCAACTGGATTACAATTATATTGCTACAAATGTTATATTTCGCACATCTATATCTGCCCCTGATGTCTATCGAGACTAAATCCCGCCGTCGCAGACCCTACAAGAAAGAGAGAGATACTCGTGCATTTTGCCCCTAACCAAATTCATTCCCAAATGATCAACCTCCACCGGCGCATTCGTAGTAATCTGCAAATGTTCAGTCAGCTCTGCTCTAATCAGTTCCCAGGAAAGTAGAGAGAAAAAACTCTGAACGTGGCCGACGATCTCAGATCTAATGACTCGGCAATTGCTAATGGAAGTTAATCCGCCAGCCAAAGACCCGTAGCCAGCTTTTTGTCATCATTGATCGCCGGTGTCTGTCCGACATCTAGCCAAGGGCATCCAACAGCCCAAGCGGTGAAGTTTCATGGCAATTTTGATAGTGACGCCGTCCCTAGTGCTCGGTGCGCACGCACGCACGTAGCTTCTGGAAAGAGCAAACCCCCTCGCCACTCTCGGGTGCTATGTTCATCCTTGCTGAACAGGAAGCAGACAATCCTCCTCCCAAAACCATTCCAATTTTCTCCCAACCCTGGTACGGCGGTATCGTGTGCGTCCTCCCCCTTCCCATTTTTGTCGCACCTCGTGGACCAGAAGCTGCACGCTCGAGGCGTGAGGTTCTTAGAACTTAGGGGTTCGAGGCAACCCCACGTGGAAACGGAAAGGGGTCCCGGAAAACCCAAAGTCGTGCCCATTCCAACCTCCTCCAAACCCTGGTACGGCGGTACCACGTACATCCCCCATTATAACAAACAAACGAAAAGAAAATCGCACCCATTCTCAGTCAGCGACAAGCGATAGTTACAACCAACTCGAGCCGTGACCCAAGAGGAAGAATCGGTTCAGCATTGCGCACATCATCATAGAATTAAAGATCTCCAGACTCAAGATCCTCAAACGAAAGAGCATGACAGCACATCCACACAGCTACATACAGAAGGCACTTTGTCTTGTAGAAATCTCAGACCTAATAGGCAGCGACTTCCCAGAATGACCGTTCGTCTTGACGGGTGTCAGCTTGGACTTGAGACCATGTGTAATCTTTAGAAGTGGTACAGCCTTCACAGCAGGCGCAGATTGCAATGCTTCTTGATTGGCGGCAGGCAATCCCAAGAAACGAGCGACCAACTTGTGTTTCTCTTTATCCTCGTCCTTGAGGCATTGAATGCTTCCCTGCTCTATCCAATTAACCCAAAGTTCAACCGCCCGATGCACCTCATCATTATGCAATGCCCCGAAATTTGCGAAATCAGGGTGTACCATTCCGACTTGTGACTTGCTCAAAGTATCAAGATATATAACCATGTGCGACATGTATTCCTTGGGTGCCTTGGTACTGAGAGGGTCATAAATCATTCGTTCGTCAGGGTCGTAGGTCGACAAGCGATAGGTATCCTTAAGCATGAGGACTGCGCCAATGAGATAGGAGTCAAAGGCCAGGATGAACGGCATCTTGAAGGAGTCATATGGAGAAAGTCCACGCCCCCACATGCTGCCAGAGGGCTCTTCGTATCTGATCTTGAGAAACACATCTGGTTTATTTGGATTGAAGCTAACAAGAACATTAGTCAATTTTGCGTCAAGGGGGGTTTTATACCTTACAATGAGAAGGAAGCAATTTGTGGAACAGAGTTTGAGACTCAGTCACTATCCGCTCTGAGGAAGCCGTAAAACTCTTACGGGATTGAGACACTTTCTTGGAAGGGGCGGTCTTTATGTATCTCCTGTGAAAAACTGGCCGTTGTTAGATGTTGTGAATTGAATTATGCCGGGGATTCATTGAATCTGCGTACCTCCCTCGGACTGGAAATTTGGGTTTGTTCGTTCAAGGCAATGGCCCGTGAACTTGCACAAAAGTGACACGGCCTCCCGTTCCAATTCCATAGTAGTTCGGTCAAAATTGTCATCCGAGGGGCTGGAGGACAGAATAAAGCCTTTGGTGATAATCAAAAGCCTCTAAATCGTTTCCAGAATCTCGAGTCTCGTGTCCTTTGCATCATCAACGATATTTTCCTTGACCGGGGATACAAGAGGGTCATAGCCGAACGGAACCGACGTGACTGTCTGGTTGTAATTGAGAAGTAGCGCATGGTGCAGGTGGAGTATGTCTGCCTTGCCGTAGCGGGGACGATTATCCGGAAGCTTCAACTTGATGGCCTGAATAGAACTAGAAATCTGCTTCAGTGATGAGAGAACTGCTGCCTCATTGGTATTGTTGTTTGATCCGTGGCCAGTACCATCGTCGGCATCGTCGCCCGAGATAGAACCTGAATAGTCGGATTCATCGTACGAGTCATCCGAGTCGTAATTGGCTACGGCGTTAGCCGCCTGCTGCATCAGTTGTTGCACATAGGCTTCGTTGCACTGGGCTTGGGAAGCCATTGCGAGGTGAGAGGGTTGAAGTTGGAGGTGATGGACAATCCTTGTGTCGAAGCAGTAGATGTCAACTGAATGGATTGACTCGTAACGAGCAGACCTGATAACCGGCCTACATGACGTGACCTTTTGGTTCGAAAAAGTCGTTCGACATCTTGGATTGAATTCACTCGAGAGTTGTGTCCATTTTTTGAGTCAATTTTCTGGTGCGAGATTTACCCGGGGTACCGCAAAGGCATATGTATTAAAATAAGGGAATTCCATGTTCCAAACTTTTGAACTAGGTATGTCGTCGTGTATGTTCCTTCTTATGATTCATGCTAACAACTAACACTCTCGTTCCAACCTCAACGTTTCCAGGCATTCATTGTCTATCAAGCAAGCCGCCATGGATACCAGCAAGCTCCCAAGGAATGCTTCATTCGGGTGACACTGATGAGGGCGTGCACCTTCCTTCTGCGTGATCATCGTCCATTGGTGGTTAGTCTTGAGGGTTGGTAGGTAGCCATGGACACCAGCAAACTTCGGAGAAGAGCTTCATGACATGTGCAGGTGTACTTGCATATGTTGTGATCACCGTCCATTGGTTGTAAACCTGAATCTCCTACTCTTTTTTTTTTTTTTGTTCTCCTTTGCCTTTTCAAATCCTACTCCTGTACCGCTCCATTCGAAGTTGACAGACTCGCCTATTACTCGCTTCCATCTCTGTTCGCTTAAATGAATTTTGAGAGTGTAAGTTACTTAGGACTTGCGAAAATCTACCCTGAAAATAATTGATTCTGATGAGGTCCGCCCAATTGAAAGGAACTAGTTGAGTGGAAGCAAATATGTCTTGTGGAACAGCAGAATTAGAATCAAACAGACACTCGTCTATCATGGTCTTGAGATTTAAATGGGCTATTCGGTGCAATATTTTACCTCGCAGACTATTCCCCTTGTGAAGTATCTTCTTGACCTTTTCCTCCGCCTCTTTTTGCACCCCCGGCCTCAAAGTTCTGCTGGAATTTGATGGCAAATATCAGGGATCAGTATTGGTTCGCGACTGTTGATACTTTGGTGAGTTGAAAAGCTACGATGACAGAAAGGAAAAAAGGCTATAACCCGAATCTAAACCAGTCATGAATTCGTTTTTCGATAGTAGGTAGATCACTCATTAAATTTCCGCGATACTGGATGCAGTGTTCGGTCCATCCAGTTGCTGAAAAATTACATCTCCTATCACTCTATTTAGCCCCTTCAAGTCGATCAATGAACATCCAACCTAGAGCATAGCAACAGTAGCATTATGTCTGCCTGCAGCAGCATCATAAAGCGCCTTGATATCATTTTGCCACTGCGCCACATCCGGCCTCAGAACCCGCCGATCATAAGTCAACAGTCCATTAACCTCGCCCTCCACATCGGTAGTCTGCGTCCACACCCCTCCGCTGCATGCAAACATGCTTGTTTGGTCCTTGAGCTCGCTCAGTAATAGGTGGGCACGGTAGTTCCAGGCTGAGAGGTTTTCGTCGACTTCGTAGGTCTGGTTGATGGTGTTGATTGCTTGTTGGACGTTCCAGAGACTGTGGGGTATTAGCTGATGAGCTTTGGGGAAGATAGAGCAAGGGGTAAGTACTGGTCTACAGAGACGTTGTGGCCAATGCCGCCGAACTCGCCTTGGAAGCCGATGCGAGTTGGATCGTAAGGACTTGAAGCGGTGGAGTAGAAAGGGGAGCCACACTGAGGATTTGCGTAATGATGGTTGTCCTAATTCAGTCTGTGAGTGGGTGTTCGAATGTTGGGTATAGAACTGCCTACGCTATAATCGCCCGCCCCGTGGTCGTACCATCCTGTCGTACTATCGATGAGACGGGTGGGGTCAAGACTTCTGACAAAATCCGTGAGGCCAAACTCGGGATAGCCGTCAATCACTTGGCCCCAACCTTCGTTGTAGATTACCTGAAGTGCTTGTTAGTGACTATCATCACTTGGAAATTTGGGCTCAATCTCTTACCCATGTACCAATGCTAGGATAGCTCTTGTGTTGGTTGACGAGAACTTCAAGTTGCCGATTGAACTCTGCTTGTTGATCTGCGTCTGGTAAGTACGTCATCGAGGTACAATTCTCGGTCGTATAGCTCTGACTGGGTCGCAGTGCTGGCATGTCTTGAATGAGCAACAGACCCATTTGGTCACAAGCTTGGTAAAACAATGCGGTCTCTACTTTGATCTTTTGCGGCCAGACCATTAGCACTCCCCAAAGAGTTGCAAACGCGCTTACTTACGTGTTTTCGCAGCATATTAAAGCCAAGTTTTTTCAATACTTGCAAGTCATACACCATAGCTTCTCGATTTGGGGGAGTGTATAACCCATCGGGCCAGTACCCTTGGTCTAGAGTGCCGAACTGGAAGATAAATTTGCCGTTGAGAAGAGGCCGAACCACTCCATCAACCGTGCCTTTAGAGATCGTTCGGAATCCCGTGTAGCTGGAAACTTCATCCTCGCCCATTCTGACCGTGACATTATACAGAGTGGGCGAATCAGGTGACCATAGTTTGGGGGACAAAATTTTGAACTGGAATGCTCCATCAGAGGTACCATTCTGAGATGCCAATACATTTTGTGAGGATGCGATATCAAACACAAGAACTTCAACGGGGCTCTGGGCGCCTGAATAACTGTGAACTGTGACGTTCACTGATCCAACCATTAATTTCAAGTTCACTTGAGGCTTGCGTTGATCACTCACCTTGGCCATCCATGTCCGCTGCTATATCAAACTGGGTAATGTGATTCGATGGTGCTGCCTCGATCCAAACACTCTGCCAGATGCCACTGCAGGGCCTATAAAAGATGTGAGACGGCCGAAGAGTCTGCTTTCCAATCGGAATCACATAATCCCCGCTGTCCGTTGGATCGTGGACAAATACAAGCCTGTCACGCAAATCAGCCACTGGATTTGAGAGATTCGGATAACTTCTGGAATGTCGGCCTACATTTCGTTGTTCCCGCCAATGTTCACAAATTTGGTGGCATCAATGGTAAAGGCCGAGTAGCCCCCGCGATTGAAGCCTGCCTTCTGACCATTGATGAAGACTGTGGCTTCGTAATCCACAGCTCCGAAATTGAGCAGGGTCGATTTACCCGACCATGATGAGGGTACTGTGAACGATGTCGAGAACCAAGAATACAAAGCGTAAGTTGTTTGGACACCTACGAGCGAATTTTAGAAGGGTGCGTTTTGATACCAATCGCATAGACTAACCTGAAATACCGCTTTCCAGACACGACGGTATCAGAACTGGCTGCGCCAAAGTCTGGTTGAAAGGCGGATTATTGACGGCGTCTACACTGGAAGCATTCTGATAACTCCATACCCCATTCAAGTTTTGCCATTCGGAACGTTGGAGCTGCGGTCTGGGATACTCAGGCCACGGGTTTGTGCCAAGTTTATATGTCCAGTCTGTTGTCAACGGCGGCTCCTTTACCGCGTATGAAGTGCCGTTGGCAACTTTTTGACGCCTCATTTTCTGAGGGCTTATGTTGCCATTCTCATATCCTCTTCCATAGCTACTTCCCACGGCAAGCGTTGTTTGCAGCGAGAACAGGAGGCCAATTACAACTCGCATTTTGCCAGGGTGTGAAAATACAATCAACCTTGATTAACAAGTGCGTTTCGCGAATATGAATGAATGCAAACAAAGGAAACGAGAAAGAAACATCCCAATGGATCCCCACCCCTTTTATAATTCGTCTTTCTTGTGCTGATCAAGGGTATTTTAGCCTCTCACCAACCTCCGGATCAACAGGAACATATTTTGCGGTTGTGCAGATCAAAGCACGTAAAAGAGGTCGCAATAGGGAGATATCGGGCCTTATGGAAGCTCTTTGTCACGAGGTACGAACAAATTCTACAGGTAACGAGCCAGAAATTCCCTGTAGGTGCTGATGGCTAGGGAGCTTCAGGGATGGTGGGGTCGATGCCAAGGCACTGCCCAGAGGCTACCCCTCAGCGGTAGTCGACTCCGCAGACTGACACTATGGGGCTTTTCAGATCTCACATACATAACAAGCTGCAAGGCTGAAAGTGGGAGGAGAAGTGCGATGTAACATACCAGTAGCTTGTATGTCTTCGGATGTTTTCACAGCGAGGTGACGAGGGAAGGAAATGACCTGCATTTAAGCGTTTTAGCGAACCCCGCTACGGTGAAAGTCTCCGAACGTTTCGTCTTGGTCTCGTCAACATGATCAAGAAAGCGGCAATACTGATTATTGCACATTTTGAACATTCACCATGGCAGACTCAAAGCTAGTGCCGCTTCTTCTGTTCACCAGGAGCATGGCTTTTGTCCCTAATGCATTTCTCATCTAGCGCGTTCTTCCTTTCTATGTGTACCATATGCGAAGTCCACAGACCAAATCCATTGCCATATATATTCATCGTTCCTAAAGTATTTGCTCACCAATACCCGCTTGTGATTTAAAATAAGTAGGCGCCGGTACTTGAATAGTTTCATCATTTATTGGCTTTGACGAAAAATCACCTCGGTGCCAGTGGGCCGAGGAATCTTCTTGAAGTGCAAAAGAGTCAAAGAACCGTTGTTTCTGGAGATATATTAGTAGCAGCCTTCAAATCCATCTTCTGCACATAGTTTTTGTGTCACTAAAACAGATCCTAAGCAAAATATCTTGGTTCAGCACCCTTGCCCTCAGTTACTCTCCGTGTCTTTCAAATCTCTTTTCTTATGCATCGAATCATGGCACAATGTAAGACCAAGCATATCATTGTGAAGTGCCAATACGCGCCGAAGATTATCACCAGGTAGATATCTTGCAACATCCGTTCTGGTGTTTTCGAGAGAATGCTTCGACGATCCTGTTTTGCCAGAACTTTTCTTACACGTTAAGATAACTGGAATTAATAGTACATCTAAGCTGCACATCGATGCAATGAGTATTGGCATACCTCCAGATGAGGTCATGGTTGGACATTTGCAACTGTTGATTGGTGGTGGGGTACGATGGTACTGTGGGGTCGGATGGTCTGATTGGCCCAATCTGGACGAATCTTCATTCCCCGATTATAAATCATCAATTGTTCGTTCCGTGTCCGTGGTGAGATTAGCAACCATCGTTAAACAAATTTGTTACCAGTGTTTAAAATGTCGTAAAATACTACTTATCACCGAAATGGAGACTATTCAAGTCTGTATATATAGCAGAACTGTCAACCATTTGCATCGACCGCTGAGTTCAAACACAGATCTCAAGCGTGAATAGCAGCACCATATTACTCCGAAACTCACTTCAGCACCGAATCTTTGTCCATTATCACCATGTCATCCTCACCGGTTCTTTTGATTCTCGGCGCAGGACCCAATGTTGGCAAAAGTGTGGCGCAAAGGTTCGCCGCAAATGGCTACAAAGTCGCTCTTGCGTCACGGAGTGTCCCAACTACAAATGATGTGAAGGGATCTTTGCATATCAAGAGTGATCTGTCGAAACCAGAAACCGTGAAAGACATATTCCAGCAAGTCCGCGAAAAGATTGGAATTCCTAGTGTCATCTTATACAATAGTGAGTCTGTCGCAGGAAATTATCGTCATATATTTGCCAAACTCACCCAAGCTGACTGAGAGAATGCAGCTACATCTCAAGGATTCTGGGACAAAGAAAATCCTTTCAAATATCCTCTGTCTACTCTAGATAGCGATCTCGATACCAACGTCGTTAGCCTGTTAAGTGCCATTCAGCAAGCTTCAGAGGGGTTCGATGAGCTCCCAACAACTACTTCAAAGGCATTCTTCTACACTGGAAATTTCACGAATACGAACCCGAAGCCACCCTTCCTGTCTTCGGGGATTGGAAAAGCCATTGGTGCCTACTTGATGCAGTATTCTGTAATTGCAAGTCAAGGCAAGGGGAAAGATTGGAAGTAAGTAATCTTACTTGAAACTCTTCGTTCCGAAAAGGAGACGAAGGTTCGCAGAGGGTACATGGCTGACAAACGCAAGGTTCTATTACGTTGATGAGAGAACTCCTTCCGGCGATGCGGTCTACGGCGACATTGATGGCGAGGCACATGCAACTCATATACTTGATTTAGCGGAGCATAACAAGCAAGAGCCGCCGCTGCAGACCTTTGTGAAAGGGAAAGGATATGTCAAATTTGAGAAGTGAACATATCCAAATTTCGGATATACCAGACAGCTAGAGTTGAATCTCTAATGCGGATATAGAAATATCATGTCTAAGACTCTGGAAGGCGAGATGCGGCGCACCTATTGACCTATATGAGACCTCAAGTCACAGATTCTAGTCCCACAGCTCCCCTTATACCACTTCTACGTTTGTATGTTATATCAGTCGAGGTCCATTTCCCCCTATTCTTATTTCTTAACCAACCATTTTTACGTTTGTGCCATTCCTGTTCTGGTGTACACTTAGCATTTCTTTTACGAAACCGGAACGAATTGCCGGATTAGGTCGCCGGCTAGCGCTGACTTGAAACGAACGATAAAAAACATCGTTACCCCTCAAGTTGAGTTCCGTTCCATGATTCCTTGTGAACTTCTTTATCCATATTCTTCGCTCTTTAACATCCCAGGCTCGTCTCTTTGCGAGAGAACTACTTCATCTCCAAAAGCTCTCCTCTCCCACGTGACTATATATCATGGCCACCATAGCACCTCTCTCGCATAAACCGGATCTTCGGCTGGAAAAGGTATCCATTACAGACCTTTCGGAGATCACAGTTCTCTGGTATACCTGCTTCTCGTCTCCATTCATGGACAAGATGTTCCCCCTTGTCCGGGTGTATACGCGTGGTGGACAGCGGCAAACTCCAATGACATCCTCAATAAACCATCCCAAGTATATCTGAAAGTCACAGATGTATCACCCGAGGGCAAGGGGAAAATCGTTGGATATGCCAAGTGGGGCGTCTGGCAAGGAGGGGAGGAGAGAATGTTGGAGGATAGATTTCCACCGTACGCGGAAGAGAGTGATAAGGAACTTTGCGATAGATTCATGGGCGCACTTGCCCAAGAAAGAAGGAGAATTTTAGGCGATCCGCCAAGGGGGCATTACTGTAGGTAACCCTTGCATTTCTTCTTTGAGGTATCGATCGGGACTCCTGATTACTGCCCTGGATAAATTCCTGCCATGTGTTAATATGAATAGATCTCGATATGCTCTGTACCCTGCCAGAATATCGAAGAATGGGTGCCGCTCGCCTTTTGATCGAATGGGGATGCAAGAAGGCAGACGAAGACGGGAAAGACGCGTATGTAGACGCCAGTGAGGAAGGGAGGCCGGTGTACGTCAGATTCGGATTTGAGCAGCAGAGATCTTTCTCTTTCGACGCTGATGGAATGTCTCTTACTTGCACAAGTTTTTGGAGACCTGCCAAGAAGTGATATCGAATCTCCGATAATCGGGTTTGGAAAAAGGGGGCGGTGTGAAGTGGGCCCGAAGGTGGCGATTTCTGATGCTCATTGGTGGGTTTCTTATCTACAACACTGACGGGCAACAATTTCCAAATAAGCTTACTTTACGTACTTCAAGATATGTGTAAACTTTTATGCTTCCTTTCTTCTTTTTCATTTATTATCTGTATCTTCAGTGTGAGTCAAATTCTGTGATAGATTGTTGGAAATCTGAGTTTGGTCACTGCGGCTCCAATATTTGGGCCCTTGAGCGGGAGCGCTAGCGTTTTCCTGTCTTTTTTTCAGCAACGTCACGACCAATACTCTGTACCTTGATGATAACCTTCTCTTCTTGATGTTGATTCCAGTTTACGATTTCGACCTTTGACTCTCAAAAAATTCACGTGCAACACTTCCAGTACACGATGGAATTTCCTGCCTCTTAGACTTTGTCAGCACCAGGTGGCTGTCAACTTATTTGGGGGACTTTGGGTATGATACATCATATCTCACTATCATGGAAAAAGAGAGGAGCTTTTCATCAACCTCTATTTATCAATATGTGGCTAGAAAATCTGGCTCGGTTCAGTCCATTGCCGCCATGCACACTTCGGTCGTTATCGCCCTCCTGGTCCTAGGATATGTCTACGGGGCTCCCCCGCCGGAGAAAAGCTCCAGCTGGAATATCGAACCCTATCAAGACTCTTTCAAGGTGCAAGTCGGCTCGCGTCCGTACTTCCTTATCGACAGCATGGAGAATGGTGGATTAAAACAAAAGCTGACGTCTTGCTCCGAACAAACACCACGAGTCAGCAAGTTTGTCATGGGACATCGTGGAGCACCGCTCAAGTTCCCTGAGCTCACCAGGCAATCTCTCACGGCTGCGGCTCGTCAAGGAGCTGGTGGAATCGAGTGCGATGTTACCTTTACCTCAGACAAGAAACTTGTGTGCAGACACGATCAGTCAGTACATTTCACACATTTAAATTTGCGCTCGAGAGGGCCAAACTCAAGCTCATTGGGAGTGGAAAATTCCGTGAAAGTCGATATTTTGATTAATACTTTTAAAAAATAAATTTGATTACCCTTGAGACAACCGATGCTGACTTCGAATAGTTGTGATTTGCACGGTACCACCAACATTCTTGCCACCCCTTTGGCTACCAAATGTACAAAAGGCTTCACACCCTACGATCCCATCACCGGGGCTCCCGCTTCAGCAAATTGTTGCTCCAGTGACATCACCTTGGCTGAGTACAAAACTCTCTGTGGTACAATGGACGGCGTCAACCCGAATGCTACAACAGTCGAGGAGTTCATAGCCGGCACCGCCAATTTCCGTACTGATCTCTATTCCACTTGCGGTACTCTCTTGACCCATCAAGAAAGCATCGAACTCATCGATAGCTACGGTCGTGATTTTACTCCTGAAGCCAAGACTCCCCTTTTCAAGATGCCATTCGATGGGTACACACAGGAGCAATTCGCACAGGACATCGTGGATGACTATAAGAAGATGAATATTGACCCATCACGCGTATGGCTACAGTCTTTCTTACCGGATGATGTCTACTACGTATGCAAATTCCCCGAGCATTTGATTCTTTTGATTGTACGCTTCTCAAGTCTTGATACCCCTTTTGGGTGTCTCGGTGCTCCTGAGACATTCAAAAGGGGCATCGAAACTCGCGAATCGCGCAGAACTTGCTTGATTAGGTAATACTGACTCTGGGAACTTGCAGTGGATCAAAAATGAGCCGGAGTTCGCCAAGCAAGTCATTTATCTCGATGAGCGAGTTGATACTCCTGAAGGCTATGCAAACGCGACCGCTAGTTTGCCGCATATCGCCAATGCAGGCGTGAAAATCATCGGTCCAGCTTTCTTTGCGCTGACGAAATTGGATGCCAATAATAAGATTGTACCCTCTGAGTATGCTCTCGAAGCTCAGAAGGCGGGGTTGAAGATTATTGGGTGGAGTTTTGAGAGAACTGGACCTTTGAACAATGGTGGTGATTATTTTTATCAGTATATTTCACCTGTTATTAATAATGATGGGGATATGTATAAGGTTCTAGATGTGTTGGTCAACGATGTCAAAGTTTTCAAGATGTTTTCTGACTGGCCGGCAACGGTGGTGTACTATGCAAATTGTATGGGGTTACCATAGGTGTACCTTAGATTTCATTGGGAGTTATTGGGTGGAGGAATTTGATGGTTCTAGAAGGTAAATGAGTTTCCAGTATACGAAATATTATCCTTGGCTCATAGACCAAAACATGAGCTAAAGGGATTTTCTCTGGCGCTCAGCTGATTGACATGGCTGTTTTACGCTTCTCAACTATCTAAGAAGCTATGATGATATGATGATCCAGTGACATAGTTACACCGAAATCTTCTCGGTGTTGCAGAGCAATCGCATCAAGTTATGTTTTCCGACAGTCACGTGCGTCTTTCCCCTTTTCTGCTCTAGCGAGTGAAGTCTACATCAAGATATTAAGTAACGAGCCAATGTTGGTTCTACTTTCATTCTACTTTCCGTAACTTCTTTGCTATATCGTTATGTCCTTTCTCTTCTGCAATATCAGCCGGAGAGCGACCCTTTTGTGTTTTGAATTGAACATTCGCCCCCTTATCAAGCAAGACATTGACGATGCCTGCATGTCCTTCCTTCGCCGCGACATACAAAGCGGTCCCTAAGTTTTCCTCTTTCTCTTTGTTGACGTATGCTCCATATTCTTCGACCTCCTCCAAATCTACATCAGCACTCTCGAGTAAAAGCTCCACTGCAGCTAGATTTCCATGCTCAGCTGCAGCAATCAAAGCTCCTGTTCCTTTCACCACCGCGCCCTTATCTAGTAACAACTTTACTATAGACAGCTTTGAATTTTGGCCAATGATTGCCCATACCAAGGCTTCATATTCCCCTGTGCCTGACGCATACCCAGTGTTTGGATCTGCACCTTTCTCCAGTAAGAAGCGTGCTAGCTCTACATTTCCTGCCTGACATGCCGTCACCAGGGCATTCCCGCTAAGTTCTAAATATTGATTGACGTCGAGGCCGTTATCCAGAAGAACTTTGAAGATTTCCACTGAGCCGCTGTCGCATGCAGCATAGAGGAGCGGGTCGTTGACGTGTTCCGGGTTGAGTTTGAGACCTTGTGAGAAGCAGAAAGAGAGAATGTCGGGGTGAGTGTGGCGGGCGGAGAGAATGGATATCTGAGAGAGAGTAGACTGGGCTGATGTCGGGTTTGATGTGATGAGTGATTGATATTCAGATTTGACGAGGGGGAGATTGCCAGAGGTACAGGCCTCTTGGAGCTGGGAAGGTAGGTCAGACATTGTGATGAATTTCAACTGCTTGAATTTCTTCTTTTTGGTGGTCCCTTTGACTTTTTTATGATGGTAGTATGGTCCTCTTAATGGGAAGTAGTTCGATGATGGAGGCTAGAATGATGATAAAACACGAATATGCTGATCATAGTCAGGAGGATGTAGCTTAAGGCTGCGACGTGAGTCAATTGCTGTAGTGGGGCTATGCTGTCCCAGTGCGGCCAATCGCCACTTTAGGCGCATGCGAGAAAGCCTTTGTCATCCCATCTTCATTCCTACACAATGCAAGAAGTTCCCGACATCCCATAAGACAAGTAATTAAACGATCTCTCATCCATCGCCACCGATGATCTGGGTCATTCCCAGTCTCGGCGTCGATACCTTTTCCCGACGCTCCGGTTCTGAATTCCTCATGATATCATAGTAAGCCTGTGCCCTGCGACGCGTAACGAGTAAGAATGGCAACCCCGCACTCGCATCAATCCTTCGTACTGTCAGCCCCATCCTTTTTGTTTCATTGTGTAAGTGCAAAGGCAAATGATTATTGTTGATCCTTGTTTTGATCTTTGAAGATGCCGTCATGCTTGGGAATTCAATGCCAAAGTCCTCAGGATATTGAACTGTGATAATCGATGTCCAAGATTATAACGCAAATTTTGGGGTTCGGCCTCCGCTGCAGGTTTTGCAAGAAATCATTCAATAATTATGAATTATTGACGCGTTTTTTCTCAGTTTGATGACACAAGAGGCAAATGCTGCAAGTGGCATTCCTTGTCTATCGCATAAAGTCCATCAACTAACTAATATCGCCCAACTACGATTAGGATGACTCGCAGTAAGCATGATCGACATGAAAGCCCTAAGGCTGGGGGCTGTGGGCCGCTTTTTGACCCAAATCGGGCCTTGTCGAGTTTCAGGTGTTACCGGAAATCCATGGAGACTAGCCATAACAGGATATCAAGGCGTATCTAGAAAGCTAGAAGCCAAGGATCCGAGTATTCTTTTTATATAAGAGGCGTAGTAGCCTTAAGAAGGATTGTCAGCCTCATCATCTCTCAAAGAAAGTCCACTGTTGGCAAAGGTTGATTGAACGAATTGCCCATGCCAGAGGATTGGATCATGGGGACTGCTGAATAACCGCAATTTAGGATGTGTGGAATCTTTCTCGTAAATTTAGATCTATTTCGAGGCTTTCTGATCCAGGAAGCCTCTTTGGCTCTAGATATATAACCATTGCTACTTTCCTTCCAAAGCAGACAGTCTCTGCAGCGGGCATCAGTTTTCCAAAGCCGTTTCCTTCTCTTCTCGATCTCTCATTCAAGGCTCTGGTCAAAAGTTCAACGCATTATCCTCATTAAAAACATCATGGCAGCCTCCTACAAAGGTCTAGGCTCTATCAAGAGTCTTGTCTTCTTCATCCCACTTCTGCTCTGGCTCTTTGCCAGTGTCGTGCACGCAGCGCCACTTGGAGAGCCTGCTGAGCTTGCGAAGCGGAAGCCCGCCTTCCCTTCACTTGACGACTGCAAAGCCAAGTTCACTGCCCCGCCAGCAGACAAGTCTCTGTATTTCACTGGCCTCAAGACTCGCAAAGATATCAACACAGCAAAGAAATACGCCACCGACCACGGGCTTGTACACGTTGGCTTGTCCTACCCGGAGGGCTTTACCAACCCGGGCAATTACGATGGCACGGATGCGGAGAAGCGCACATTTCAGGAGAACTTCTCCAAGCTGTACGCTGAAGCAACATTTGGTGATGCATATCTGATGCTGGATGATGACAAGACGCCTGCGAGTGATAGCATCTTCTTGACGGTGGAGTTCCCGGCGATGAGAGACAGTGCGAAGACGAAGAAGATCTTGCAGTTTCCATTCACAAACCCACCAGATGATCCAACCAAAGTGACGAAGCGGTTCTGGCCAGATGACAACGGTGCAGCTGGGCCTGGGAATGGACCGTAGGCTTTGGGATCATAGCGGTCGTTCTTTTATCATGAAAGCTGTCATTGTCTTTTTAGGGCAGAGGGAGGGGGAGTTTAGGTCAGGATACTTTGAATTATGGCTTGTATTTTTGACATCCTTTTCTGATTGGCATTTTGGATTGGCTTTAGGAGATATGCACTTAGCTTTGGGTACGAAATTAAGGGAGTTGAAACAATCAAACTCCAGGTATTATTAGTCGTTGCTTCGGAACATCTGTTTTGAGAATAAAGATGTACGTCAGGACAACTTATCATTCCTGCTGATCTCAGCTGATCTCAGCCCTTAATGCTCCCAATTTTAAAGAAGGTTGGATAATCTTGGTTCAGCGGAGTTAATTTGATACCTACGCCTCGTGGCGAGTATTTTCGAGAGTGCTCTGATTCGACTATTCACTTCCCCTGTCAAGCATTCGCACAGCCACAATGGGCCACAGTGGTCAACATATACAGAGCCTTGCAGCATCTCGAAAACAAGAACCTCATGAATTCTTCCTTCTGAGGAATGAAAACTGGCATTTCAGTCTTTAGACCTTTGTTACTAAGAACGGCAATCTTCATAGTCATATTGGCCACGAAAGTCTCGACCAAAACTGCCGTCGAAACTGCCCCACATCACAGATACTCAGATCTACAGCTGACACAATATGCGCCCCTACGTTGAACAACCGTCTGTACCCAAGAGGATTGTTTGGATGGAATCATCAGAGCCGCTAAAGCAACAAACTATTCCTGTTGCACCTCCGCTGCCGTTGCCAGGTGGTTGTTATTTTATTGAGATCTGGCCCGAAAAGGTCAGAGCCTGATTATCTAGATTTCATATCAGCCACCTATGCATGGCCTGACTACTCAAATCTTCTGCTTATTGGTATATAACGGCATTATTGGAAAACTGACCCAACTTGATTACCAGGGAGAAATTATCGATGGCACACTCAAAGATGAACAGATTTCCCATTGGTTAAAAAATGCGTCCAAGTCTCCGACGTTGGAAGGTGTGAGGAAGCCGGCCTTCAGAATACTGTTTGTTGCCTTATTATTCGAAGAGAACACTTTAGAGATACTGACGGACATACTCAGATACGGTGATGGCTATCTCGGAGTGGGGAGAGATGATGTCCGGATGCCTTTTACAAAAGAACGCATGGACGAAATTATGACAAACTTCCGTCTACCCGGAGCTTTCTTGCCCATGATGCATGAAGAAACGACTAGATACTCGGGGTTTACTCTGTTTGATGATGATGGCCAGGTGTGTGGCGAATGTGAGTTCCTCGTCTATCATGTCAATCGTTGCCTATGTATTTTGGAAACGACGCTGGTATCAAAGTTGCATGCAAGCATGTTATTTTCATTTCCAAGGACAGAATTGGCAGGTATACGAAAATTGTAAGACGCTAACTCTGAAAGCGCTCAATGTCAAGTACTTCTCCTGGTGGCTGGGAACCGCGAGTCTGGCACTTTCACGCGACCGACAGAGCAAAACAATCAGTGGTTTGTTTCTCGGGACACGCAATCAGGCGGCTTATGGAGACATGATCAATCGACTGAGAGAGAGACAAGCATTAATTACACATCCCCTACTCTTTCCCTTGATTATATGCGAGAAGATGGCCAAAGAACATAGTCACGCGATAAACGCTGCAACCAGGCAAGTATTTGGGCTCGAACAATCTGTCGGGGTGCATGACTATGGCACTGATCTTGGGGAAAGACTTGCTATAGTAACAGTCGTCTCCTCACTCGATGTCGATACAGTCACACGAAAGTTGAACGGCGAGCTTTCAAGACTCGCAAATTACGAAAAATGGGTAAACTCACACACAGTTATGTTGGATTCATTCTTCGACAGTATACAAGAGGAAATCAGAGAACTTAAACCACTGGAAAATCAAGTACTGGTCAGAGTGAGAGACATGTGTGCATTTCTCAGGGGCTGGAACGTCGACATGGCTGCGCGAATTGCATGTCAACAGAAGATTGTGTCCGGTCTGATTCAGACAGTAAGAACTCTTTATTTTCTTGTCTCGAAACCTTTCTTTCGTACGACAAATATTTTGACAGCACGCCCTAGATCTATAACGTGCTAGCCCAGCGCGACAATAAGCTCAATCTGCAAATCGCGACCTCCAGTAAACAAGATAGTACGGCTATGAGAACAATTGCAGTTGTTACAATGGTGTTTATTCCGGGGGCTTATATTGCGGTATGTAACATGTTCATGAATCATACCCAACCAAGGATCTCTTTGGATCTTCGGCTGACAACTGGAATAGACCTTATTCAGTATGAACATGTTTGATTGGCATGCCAAGGATGGTGAAAGGGTTTTGTCTGATAATTTCTGGATATATTGTGCGATTACACTGCCAGTGACGGCATTTGTGCTCCTGATATGGGCCATTTGGTCTCGGCCGTGGAAGGCTTTGAGTTGAGGGGTTGTAAAATCTGAGTTCTGGAACATGTATTCATGATACGTTCTTCAAATACAATATAGAGACGGGTATCACCGAAACCGTTACTCCCGCGGTCTCGATCTTCCTCCCGTGCCTTCGTGAAACCCTTGTACCCATTCCCCAAGCACAACCCCTCCGCACCCCTATAAGCCCCCATCCCCTTTCCCCCTCTCCCATCCCCTCCCCTCACCACACCCCTCATCACACCCCTTCCAACCTCCTTCCCCACAAACACAAAAATGTCCTCCCCCGTCACCCTCCTAATAACCCACCTCCCCCGCTCCACCCTCCCCGAAACCCTGCTCTACCTATTCCCCTCCCAAGGCCTACTAGATATACGCAATAACTCTGACGGGACGGGGAGTGCGACTTATGCTGATTTGGAGGATGCGGAGAGGGCGGTTGGGAAGATGGATGGGGGTTTGTGAGTTTTCTTTTATTTTCTGGGGGTCTGATAAGGGGAGGGGGAAAGCTGACGGGGGAAATAGGGTTGATGGGCATAGGATTGGGGTTCAGATTGTGAAGGAGTGATTTGGAGGGGGATGGAAATTGTGGGGAAGTTTTGAGGGGGGATGGGGGAAGGGAATGGGGGGGATTTGGAAGGGTGATTGTGGGTTTGTTTGGAGTTGGGCGGTGGGGGTATTGGGGATATTGGTATTCCAGGCAAGGACTTGAATAAGACTTGGTGATTTCATGAACTTCTTGAAATAGAGGCCATATCCATAAATGAACTTTTGAGATGAGCGGGATTCCAATTTCAAGACAGTGACATTCTTTCCTATCGCCCACAAATTATGTCAATATTGGCAACAATCTCCCCGTCCATTAAATTCGGAGTACAGCACCTTCCTCCCACTTTCGCACAACCCGTTATCTAATCCTGCGTCCGCCCCTGGTTACACGCATCACGACATAGGTGAGAGGTGGGAATGGGGTAACAAAGATCGTCACGACGACAGTGGCTCCAATAGCCGTAGCACGACTAATCTGCCCATGGAAGAACTTTTTGCTCGTGCCAATCCACAATGCTATGACCGCCACACACATCAGCATAGCCCAGGCAAACCAGACTTTCGCCAGCGGGTGCCAGGGCGCTTTCGTGTGCCGAAACTTCCACCTCTGACCATCCACCAAAGTATTACTGGCAGCTGTAGAACCAGCGTAACGAACCACGAGTCGAACGTTTGGATCCTTAGGACCACAGTGGTGCACGAGTTTAATGAATGTCCCACTTCGGTTCAGCTCGCGAGCGAAAGCGGATGCGTGGAGTGGGTTCTGAACCAGGTGCTGGAAGAACAATTCGTCCATAACCCATCCTGTCGTAAGGATTTGGATATCTTTTGAGCCCCATCTACCGGTGTGGGTGCGGGTAAGAGCTATACTGTAGTCGTGCCGCTGGGGCTTGTGTGCGGGTCGTAAGGTGAACTGTAGCAGGTTAATTTGGTGAATTGTGAGTTACGTGAAGGAAGGACAAACCTCGACGTAACTTTCGACTTGCGTGTGGACTGGCTGCCGGGTGTTTAGGCCAAATGGAAAGCTCGCACCACAGGGACAGATCCAGGAATTCGTTCTCGGCTGTATGGTAGGTAGGCCAGGTGCGGTCCGGGGTATTGGTCCTTGGATGTTTCGATTATGGTTGGTTTCTCTATCTATGAGAAATTAGCTCGGGAATTGTCGAGGGAAGGAGAGGATGTACCTATATAATCTTTTAGATACCTGTAAAACATGTCTGCAAATTGAGAGATATCGAAACCTCGGTGTTGTGTTAGGGGTGGAGTTGAGATGTGGAGGTATTGTTGGAATATTTTTGTCGACCTTGCTTTTCGGAGGTTGGCAGACGATCGGGCAATGTGAATTGGGCTGGAACTCCGGCACTGGCCCGGCCATTTTCCATTCACTCCCTAATGGCCATCCATTTCGACAAACATATTCCGTTTTATTTGGTGTCTCGATTTCTCGATGCTTGTCAATGGAATCAAGCCCCAAACTCAGCTCCCAAATCAGGATCTTCGCCACGCAAAAACTCCATCCAAGCATCGTCTTGCATAACAACATCTGCTTCTAGCGCAGGCACGTTGGGCCACATCATACTATAAACGTTGTTCATCTGTGTCTGCGGACTCTCGTTTGTAGGATCTGCATTCGCCATCCCAGCTTTCTCCTCGTCCTGCAAGAACTGGCCGCAAAGTTTCAGGATGACTTGGTGACAGCGGGGAGAAGAGGAGTTGACGTGCGCGAGTGACGAAATTGTTGATAGGGTGGTAAGAATTTGGGAGCGCCACTCAGAGGCTTCGGGAGCATGTGGCGAGTTGCGGAGGCAGATGCAGGGGATCAGAGCGGCTTGGAAGAGGAAGTATCTGGCTTGATTAACATACGATCTGGAGAAGATTGCGAGAAGACCTACAAAGCATACCAAGCTGCGACTCTTGTGTGTTCATGCGCAGCCCAGTAATCTCGTATGGCTGCGATTGTATTTCGAGCTTCATCTAAACACCGTTCATATGCTTGGTAGCTTTCCACGGAGTCATCAGATCTGCCATTCCGGGCGTACAATGCTTTTCGGATGACGAATGGACGATACATAATGATTCGCAGGTTTCGATACCGCCACATCATTACCGCATGAGCAAAGCTATATTTTTGCGGGACAAAAGCTTGTTCGGTGAAGTAAAGAGGAATATTAATTAGCCATTCTCCGATGAGCGTGTCGTCTAAATGAAGGAGTTCTTTGGCGGTTGGGAAGGGCTTGGATATGACACGAGTGTAGATCCGATTTGTTGCCATGTGGAAGGATGCCTGCGTGCGAACCGCACTGTAGGGAGTGATTTCATTGCTTTCGGCTGGATACGTTTGAGATGCTGCTGTAAGTTCCTGAAAGCAAAATCAGCATGACTCGTATTAACTGGATCGAAAAATATTACCCGGTCATTGACGTTCATGGGAAAGGCAACCTCAATCCCCTCTCCTGGCCATGACATTGGTCTACTAAACGTGATCGTAGCACCAACATCGAAAACGCATAGAGACCACCATACTCGACGCCGAATCTCCATTTTCAGGGGCGAAATATTCCACCCTGGGAATTCCTTGTGCAATCCTAAGCCCATGGCCATACGAACGGCTAGTCCAAGGTAGTTGTATCCACTATTAGGCTTATTTCGCTTCTGCTGATAATTAGAGATTAATGTCAATGCCTGAACTAGAGTCAAATTTCCCGCTTCCAGGAAGTTGATTGACAGCATCGACTTCGCCTGAGCAAAAAGAGGTAGGTCATTGCTTTCAAGTGAGGTTGAAGTGGTATACAATCCAATCGCAGCAATAACATAAGCTAATATCAACCAGCAGTCTCCGTTTGGCCGAGGTATGACTTCCGAATATTGAGCTCGGAATGTCGGTTCATGGACGATCGGATAGCTCAGATGATATAATCGGAAGTATGAATCTATCATCGCATCACGAATATGTCTGTTTGGATTCGGCTGGCCATATAAAGATGGAATCATAGCGGTGGACCCAGACGAGAATCTCTCATTGCGTGGCCTTGAAGTCGTGGGCTTCTTCCGACTTGCTGGAAGAGGGTCAATGATCCGTAGCAGTGCCGCACCGGACGCTACCCCTAGGTATCCTCCCTCTTTCTCGTCAACCGTCAATGATGCCATGCCGTCTATGACGACCTCTTCACCGTCGCCATTCTCACTTGACTTCGAGGCCCAAGACGAGACATCTGGATCTGTTGATTCCAGCCCCGAAACGTGCTGCTCATCCCACTCGAAGTCATCCATAGGTGGACACTCAAGCGGATTTGATGGATTCTGGGTCTCATCTCCAGAGCCAACTGATTGAGGAGAATACTCTTGCACATTGGGAGGAGCTGAAGGGTCTCCAAATTCCAAGTAGTCGAGATTGGGCGAAAAGGGAATGTTCACGTGATCTATGGCTGGACTGAAAGCTGCAGGCTCATCCTGTTTGAAGTGGCCTGGCTCAGATAGGAACGCGTTGGGCATGGACACGGGGAGTGGCTCCTGGAGATTTGAGAAATTGAAAGCACTTTGTGCCACTGCTTCTAGGGGTACGGCATCTGGGGTTGGCGCCTGCAATCGAGCAGGTCGAGCTGATGGTATGATTCGAGCCTGTCTGAGCAGAGCCTCAGCCCTTTCCAGTCTCTCTTCAACTTCAGTGAGATGTCTATAATGAGATTAGCTACCGTAATATTATTATGTGTCGAGGTCACCTACTTCCTTGTGGGGGGGGGTCTTGCTATGCTTCTCATACAAGCAATGCCTATTGTATTTGATACAAAGACCACATGTCGGAATGCCTCTATTACACTTGGCCTTCCTCCTCCGGCACTCTTTGCAAGCTTGATCGGCAGTCCCTAGGGGAAGATTCCACGCGTCTTCGGATATGGCTGCCGAGAGCTGCTTCTCCGGTGCAGGTCGACTTGTCTCAGCACCATCTTGGCTCTTTTGCATCCTCTCGATGGCACATCGGATGCGGGGGGTCGTCTTTCTTCTGGGTAGCGAAGATTGATGAAAGAGAGAATTCCTTGGAGGGGTCACATGCCCCTGTAGGAAAGGTGGGGATGAAAACAAATCCTTCCCGATATGGGAAATATGGGGTATTCTGCCGGGCGGTGAGAAATTCACAATAGATGAGATTCTTCTCGTCTGAAGTCCATTAAGCATAGGAAACGAGAGAGCCTTGATTAAGGAACCCAGAGACTAATTTGAATTGTTTTGCACTTAGAATCTATTTAGTTTGGTTTCGAGCATTGTACGACTGTACCTAAAATTTGATATTCTCTTCCCTCATCCACAACCCTGTCCACCCTGTCCTGTCCTGCGTGCTCAGAAGAAAAAATCGGCTGCAGGGTCCGATAGCGCTAAGATTGCGGGCGTCGACCGACGCATTTTATCCCTCACGCCTCGAAATTTAACATATGACTCCGATCTTCCTCCTTTCCTCCAAAATCGCCAATTGTGCCATATAACATTGTCGAGATGGCTCTCCGAATATCTGCAAAACGGGTAGCAGCTTCTTTGAAAGCTAGCAATGCCTCTACACCTGTCAATGCCATTTTCAAGAGGAATGCCTCGCAAGCAACAGCTGCGGCGACAAATCTCCCAGAGGCCACTCGAAATGAGATTTACGTTTGTATACCTTCATTTCTGGCAACTAAATTGCTAACAGTACTCTACAGAGAGAAGCACGGCTCTCAAACCCAGACCCAGCCTCCGATTCCGCCACAACAGCCATCGTGGACGAGCAAGCACCGTACATGGTCAAGACCTACGTCCGCCCACCCCCAATGTTCGTAAAAGGTGAAGGAGTCTACCTCTGGGACATCGAGAACCGAAAATACCTAGACTTTACTGCTGGAATCGCCGTCAATGCATTGGGACACTGCAATCCGGAAATGGCACGCATAATGGCTCAACAGGTACGTGAGTCAACAAAGCCCATCCCACCTTTTCTAACATGGTATGTGCAGGCCAAAACACTCATTCATACCTCCAATCTCTACCACAACCCCTGGATAGGCGCCCTCTCCGAGCTCCTCGTCAAGAAAACCCTCGAAAGCGGTAGCATGCACAACGCGCACTCGGTCTTCATCGCCAACTCCGGGTCCGAAGCAAACGAAGCCGCTATAAAGTTCGCTCGCAAGTCAGGTAAAGTCCTCGATCCTTCGGGGAACAAATTCGAAATGGTTTCCTTCCACGGTGCCTTCCATGGACGAACGATGGGCTCCTTGTCCGCGACGCCGAATCCGAAATACCAGAAGCCATTTGCGCCAATGTTGCCAGGGTTCAAATATGGGACGTATAACGATATTGCGGGAATCAAGGAGTTGGTAACGGAGCAGACGTGCGGTGTGATTGTGGAGCCAATTCAGGGTGAGGGAGGTGTTATACCGGCGACTGAGGAGTTCCTCGTTGCGTTGGCGGCACGATGTAGGGAGGTCGGCACTGTGCTCATTCACGATGAGATACAGTGTGGTCTTTCTCGTACAGGGACCTTCTGGGCTCATGCCTCTCTACCTAAGGAAGCGCACCCGGATATCATCACTACAGCCAAGGCGCTGGGGAACGGTTTCCCCATTGGAGCTACGATTGTTAACGAGAACGTGAGTGAGAAGATTGTGGTGGGTGATCATGGGACTACATTTGGTGGAAATCCAATGGCTTGTAGGCTGGCGCACTACATTGTATCCAGGCTTTCGGATCCGAAGCTTCAGTCTGATGTTGTTGCTAAGGGCAAGATGTTCCGCAAGCACTTTGATGCTTTGAGGGAGAAATATCCTCAGGTCGTCACGGAAGTCCGAGGCAAGGGTCTCATTTTGGGATTGCAGTTGAACCAAGATCCATCGCCTATTGTGACAGCAGCTAGGGAGAGGGGGCTACTAATCATCACTGCTGGCACTAATACTTTGCGATTCGTGCCCAGTTTGACGATCACAGAGGCCGAGATTGAGGAAGGCATCAGTATTTTGGACGAGGCGATGAGCGTAGTTGTCACGCCTGGGCAAGGTCCAGCTGGGGAGCAGGTTAGGGGAGAAGTGGACTCGCCCAATTGATCTTATTGAAATGAATCTGAGATGGAAGTAATGAACGATCGCTGCAAAAAAGTGGGAACTGAAAACGGAGCCGGCGTAGGGAGTCAAGAGATACACAAAATTCGTTGTATATACGTTTCCATTGGTATCTATCAAACATTCAAAACACCTTCCACATCTCGCAATTATCTACATCTATACCTTAATAACATCCTCCTTATGATCCACCCCGGCACCCGCCAAAATCTTATCCTCATCCAACCTAACATCCTCAACATTCGCCTGCTCCCCATCAAACAACACGGCGATCTCCTCCAAACTATAGCCCTTAGTCTCCGGAAACAACCACCACGTAACCCCCAAAAACACCACCAAAAAGCAACAAAACACAATATAATACCTCCACCCAATATTCTCCAGCCCAATCGGGTTTACAAACGCCGCGATGACCAAACTACCATAAATAGCGAATAATTCTACCGCTATGCCTTTACTCCTCAATGAATAGGGGAAGATTTCAGTAGGGTAACTCATAAGGAGCGGCGTGTACGCAATATCATAGTGAAAGAAAAACGTAAAAAGACAAACAACAACCACGATTCCCGCAGGTTTAGAACCCGTATTCGAATTTATAGCCGAGCACGCAGTCCAAATGATATAGGAGACTAACATGCCGATACCGGACCAGAGGAAAAGCGTACGACGTCCCAAACGGTCGACGAGAATAGCGGCGGAGAAAGCGGCGCCGAAATTGAAGATTTGGAGGAGCCCGTTTATGAGGGTTTGGTTGAAACTGTCTGTGATGCCTACGGTGTCGAGGACGAGTGTTAGGTAGTAAGACACGACGCCTATTCCATTCCATTGTGCGAATGCGCCCAAGCATACAGCAATGAGTGTTCGTTTTCGATTTCCGGGGGTGGCAATCAGAGCGGACCAGCCTGTGTTCTTGGCCAGTTTCTCGAGCTGGATGGTTTGTACGATTTCGGCGATTTCGCGGGTTACGAGAGGGGAGGCAGATGTGTCGGGTCCGGCGTGGTATCTGGTTAGGATTGCGGTGGCTTCGGGGGCCCGGTCTTGGTCGATTAGCCAGCGCGGGGATTCGGGAATCCAGTACCAGAATGTTAGTTGGATGAGAGGGAAGCCGGCTTGCAGGATGGAGGGGATGCGCCAGGAGAGGTCGGTGGTGTAGTCTTGAGTGCCGAAGGTTGTCCAGGATGCTAGGATTGCGCCTATTTTGTGTTAGTGAAGAAATGGATGCAAAGAGGGTGGGGGCTTACCTAGGTAATACATTGTCCAGAATGCAGACGTATATTTCCCTCTATGTGTTGGGTACGCCAGCTCGGCGATCAACATTGGTGATGGCTGCACGACGAACATTCCGCCGAATCCGACAACGAGACGTGATACGATGAACATTGCCAAGTTCACTGATGCGGATTGGATGATTGTTGCGACTATGATCATGAGGATTCCGGAGAGAAGCACAGGCTTTCGTCCATATTTGTCTGAAAACCATCCCACGAGGGGAAGCGAGAGAACAGAACCAATGGATTGAGCTGCGTTGACGAGGCCTAGGAGAGCTCCTGATGGGCGACCAAAGTAATCTCTCCATTGTGGGAGAGATTGGAGACCGTTCATGAGAGAGCCTGATTTTGTTAGATGGGTTGAGATTCGGGAGTGGGGCACTTACCATCGTAGCCAGCGACCGAAGAGGAAAGAAGAGGAATGAGAAGCAGCAGGTTCAATCGGAGTAAATGGGGTGTTTGAAACCAATACTTGGGATTTTGAGGCAAGACTTCAGCCAAAGCATGGCCGACGATATCAGAGTCCTTCATGATGTGGTGTTGAAGGGATAGCGCTGGGGTCACAAGCTTCGAAGATCAAGACCGAATGGAAATATTCCAAACCGAGAAATGTACAGAGTCCAAACAACAAACAAAAACGAAACTGAAGATCGACAAAACCTAAAGAATGGAGAAGAAACCCATCATACTTATACTCGCATCCACCTACCGTCATAAAGATCTCGACCAAAAGCCACAAGAAGCCAAGATTCTCCCAACTTGCCTAGAAATGTCCAATTCATGACAAGCCTCGCCTCAATCCCAGGACACTAATGACTCCCAAACGGCGCTAAGAGCGGAGAAATAGTGGATATCTGGTCGCATTTCCTGGGATTCCTGGGGTTGCTGGAGTAGTTCCCCAGGACGGACGACTGTCGCCCTGGACTAGCGATAGCGGCCATGGAGGCCCGTCCTGGGATGATCGGGCACACCCGAGCTCGTTGGGTACGAGAGTTTAAGTTAGTGCGGTGTAGATAATGGGGATGGGGATTTGGCGGAGCGAAAGTGAAAGTGGGAGCGGGAAGATGGGAGAAAGTTTCGATGGGAAGAAACTTGGCGGGGTTAGCATTGCTGGCGGGGCTAGACTGGCCAATCGCCGTCAAACACCGGTTCTCTACGCCCCCTTTCAAAAGATCAGTCGACTGAAGCTACGTGAATATTTTAGGGGTTCGACAAGTGATGTGTTTGTGGATTTCGCAAAAGGAAATCTGGTTTAAAGAATTAGCATTTTGTGATCAAGTGTTCAATTTCTGGCCCGCTCCTTCATTGATCAAAAACGGAAGTCAATTTTCAAGTCAACTATCGAGCAGTATATCCTCCATCAACAATAAAATCAGCGCCAGTGGTATATGAGCTTGCATCACTGGCAAGATAAAGATAAACACCCTTCAACTCTCTTGGATCCGCATCTCTTCTCAAAGGAGTGAGACCAAACCACGCCTCCTTCATCTCGAATGGACAATCCCCAGAGATGGCAGTATCAATATAACCAGGCGATACAGAGTTCACTCTACCTCCCCATTTAGCCCATTCGACCGCCAACGACTTCGACAAATGGATCTGCAAACATCGTTAGCAAAGGACTCCTTACACCTATCCTGAGAGTACTCACAACACCAGCCTTGCAAGCATTATACCCGCTCTGCTCCTGCGGTACATTGGCAGCATGCCCACTCATACTCGCCGTAAAGATACAATTTCCATGCCCCTGTTCCTTAAACACCAATCCAGCAGCTCTCGCGCAATAATAAGCACCATCGAAATCCACCGCACGAACACGATCCCAATCCTCAACACTAGAATCTAATCCTCCGGCTTTGGAAGGGATACCGGCATTTGCAATCATGACATCGAGACGCCCGAAATCTTTGACGACCGCTGCTACTGCGGCTTCGACTTCGGCGTATTTTTCGACTTGGACTTGGTAGGTTGCCGTCTTGACGCCGAAGTCGGCTGTTATTTGGGCGGCTTGTTTGGCGGCGGCGGGGGAGGCGGAGTACCAAAGTGCGATCTAAGAGTTGAGAGTTAGAAGCAGAAGTAAAAGACCGAATCAAGCTTACATTTGCACCGGCTTCTGCTAATCCTCTTGCTACTTCATATCCAATACCACCTGAGCCACCGCTGATGATCACCGTTCTGCCATCGAGGCGGAAGGACTTGAAGATACTGTCTTCGACTGGAGGATTGGGAGCACGAATAGACTTTCGAGTGCCGTTTGTACCGTTGGTCGCCATGTCGAAGAATTGAACTTTGTGAGAGATGGGTAATTGTAATATTGGAAATGTAAGACCGTTAAGGATATCAATCGATTTACCGGTCGAAAGGAATATCTATATCAACGTATCAAGAAATAATAATATAATAAACGGATAGCCTCGCCATATTTCCGCTACAAGGCTGCCGTATTCCGTGGCGGGTCTCTGATTCCGCTCAGTACCTATCTCCGCCAACTTCACGGAGAGGGTGAGTCTCTCCGAGCCTTGAGAGGTGTCGGACGAGGCTTGCTGAATACCTGTCCCGGTTGTGCGGGTGGCACAGTACAGGGATATACCAGGAGAGTGTAAATATTGGCAATGGAGTTTTCTTGGTCAGAGGACGCCAATATTAAACAAAAGGAGCAGCAAATAACTCGCATGGTTGTAGACCTAGCGGCACACGTGATGCAGACAATGTCCGATTTAACTTCTATCAATAGCTTTCGCCGGAAGCTGAGTCCATGTGGAAATGCTATGATTGATTAATCCCTTCTAAGCCGAGTCATACAACTTTGTAATGTGTTTTATCGCGTGACTGAGAGAGATTTGAGCTCTTGGCGAACCTCCGCGTTACAGTTTCTATGCGTCCACCAGAAAGAACCCAACGGAGATCCCACGCCGCCCGGAATCTTAAATGCTACTAGCAATAATCATGGACACGAGTGGTTCGCCATGGAAATCTGTCCAAGGATGAACATGCGAAACCCCGATGCTGCAGTCTCGCTGAGATTATCGCGACGCGTCTCTCAGCTGTCAACGCGGTCTCGGAATGCCTTCTTTTGCATCTACAAGCCATCGATGGAGGAATCCCTCATCTGCGGAGGCTTCTCAGGCCGGTGAAGAATCGTGGCGTCGAGTTTGATGTTTTGATGGTCCACATGTGGAGATGTTGTATGGGTGAGAGTCGCGGTCGACTGATGTCCGTCGCGTAACACCAGGACACATTTTCTGACCCCGCAATTGACCCCGCCAAAAAGCTGCCATAAGTCCAACAATATTCAAATTTCGCATTGATTTCTTCTGATTTTCTGTTCTTACACTATAATTCACAATTAAATATATACTCGAAGTCAAAGCATCGTTTTAAAATGTCTCTTTCCGTCGCTGCAGCAGAAATAGTATGTCTCTAAGCTCCCCCCACCTTCCTGCAAGTCGGGCAGCTAACTCTCACGACAAGAACCCCGCATTCGTGCTGCATTCCATCAAAAACGTGTCCATCGAGAACAGAGAAGTTCCAAAGCTACGAAATGACCACGATGTCCGAGTTCACATTGAGCAAACGGGAATTTGTGGCAGTGATGTGCATTATTGGCAACGAGGTAGAATTGGAGATTTCATCCTGAACAGTCCGATTGTACTAGGACACGAGAGTGCGGGGACAATTGTCGAGGTGGGAAAGGCCGTGAAGAATGTCAAAGTGGGGGATCGTGTTGCTATTGAACCCGGTGTGCCCTGCAGACAGTAAGTTGGATATCATGAGATGCCTCGCGGAAGGCAATCTAATATGTGGAATAGTTGTGATTTCTGCCGCGAAGGAGCATACAACCTCTGCGCGGACACAATCTTCGCAGCAACCCCACCATGGGATGGCACACTCCAGAAATACTACATAGTAGCATCCGACTACTGCTATCCAGTTCCTTCGCATATGTCTGCTGAAGATGGAGCGATGGTCGAGCCAACCGCTGTCGCAGTCCAGATTTGCAAAGTAGCAGATCTCCGAGCAAACCAAACGGTTCTCGTATTTGGTTGCGGCCCAATTGGCGTTCTATGCCAGGCAGTGGCTAAGGCATATGGAGCGAAGAAAGTGATTGGTGTTGATATCTCGAAAGCTAGAACTGAATTCGCGAAGAAATATGCTGCGGATGAAGTTTTCGTTCCAGAGCGAGCTCCAGAGGGGACAGACCCGATGGAAGCGAGCAGAGCGATTGGCGAGAAGATCGTTGCAGATTTTGGATTGAGTGAGGGCGCTGATGTTGTATTGGAGTGCACAGGCGCAGAGCCATGTATTCAAGCGGGCATTTTTGCTGCAAAGAAGGGAGGAACATATGTTCAGGCTGGAATGGGCAAAGAGGTATGCTCAAACATTAACTCGCATGAAACGAAAATATGACTGACTCCGATGCGTAGAATGTGATGTTCCCAATCACGACGGCATGTATTAGGGCGTTGAACATCAAGGGCTCCATTAGATATACGGCAGGATGTTATGCTGCGGCAGTGGACCTTGTAGGATCAGGCAAAATTGACGTGAAGTCTCTCATCACACATAGATTCAAGTTTGAGGAAGCCGAGCAAGCTTTCGAGTTGGTTAAAAAGGGCCAGGAGGATGTATTGAAAGTAGTTATCGAGGGGGTTCAGTAGATATCATGAATGCGATCTTGATGAAAAGTAGCCGAAAATACCCCTATATTAGTCCTGAATCTCCACACCACGTTAACACCAGGGCATGTACCATCGTGAAATCTCGCCCACCAAATGCGATATGTCACACGATCGTCAAAGTCCCCACCAATGGCTTAGATCAGGTCGAGAGAAGTCCGGCCCCGCGTAGAAGCCAGCGCATAGTCAGGTATAAAGGCACGACCTCCCTCCTCTCGCCCCGCCAACTTTCGCTAAACATTCTACTCCCCAGAACACCCAACACCCAAATATACGTACCATAAAATCGCAAAAATGGTTCTCGCAGCGCACCCTAACCCCTCCTCCCCAGTTCTATCCCACTTCTCGCTTGCCGGCAAAACCGCCCTCGTCACCGGCGGCACCCGCGGAATCGGCCTCGAGGTAGCCCGCGGTCTCGCCGAAGCAGGCGCCAAAGTAGCCATCTTATACACCTCAACCAAACCCGAAGACGCCGATAAAACCGCCTCCGAAATCTCCGCCGCCACAGGAGTAGCAACGAAAGCCTACCGATGCAACGTGACCTCGCAAGAAGAAGTCGAATCCGTCATGGCTCTCGTGACCAAGGAACTCGGAGAAGGAACACTAGATATCGTTGTTGCTAATGCGGGGATTGCAACGCATCATCCGGGGTTGGAGTATACTCCTACTCAATTTAAGGAGATTATGGATGTTAATTTGAATGGGGCTTTTTATACTGCTCAGGCTGCGGGGAGGATCTTTGAGAAGCAGGTTAAGGAAGGGGGGAGAAAGGGGAATGTGGTGTTTACTGCTAGTGTGTCGGCGATTTTGGTTAATGTGCCACAGAAGCAGGCGGCGTATAATGCGAGTAAGGCAGCGGTGGTGCAGTTGGCTAGGTGTTTGAGTGTGGAGTGGGTTGATTTCGCGAGGGTTAATTGTGTTTCGCCGGTAAGTAATCATGTGCTTATAAGTGAGGGACAGGGGGCTGATCATGAGTCAAAGGGTTTCATTGCGACTGATATGCTTGATATCCATCCAGAAGAGTGGAGAAAGATTTGGTTTGGCATGATTCCTGGAGGAAGACTGTGCGAGCCTGCCGAGTTGAAGGGAGCATATGTTTTCTTGGCTAGCGAGGCGAGCAGTTATATGACCGGTAAGTAATCTATATCAAATATCTGACAGGGCTTCTCTGACTCTACAAGGGGCGAACCTAGTTATTGACGGCGGTTACACTCTACCATGAGAGAGTCCTGTTTTGGCGTGGACTAAAATAGGATGGCTTAAATAAATTTCAAAAGTTTCATAAGCATCGAATAATTGACAATGAGCCGAACTTTTTCCAGGGTCAGAATTAATTAGCAATGGAACGAAAAAAAAACTTCGCAGGCCAAACCAGAACACCTTCGTCTTGAACCTTCAACCAGTGACCACCGTCTGGGTTTTGAGTTGCTTTGGATTAGATGCCTGGTAACACCTAGTAAAGATTGAACTTTTGAGGAGAAGGTGATCCATTCATAGCCTCGCCATCCATGATTCCGTGAACATACGCCTCCCCGACAATCTGATATTCATCCACACCCGACGCTCTTAGCACAAGAGGTGCATTTAAGCCGAATATAACTGCAATGATATCTCCTGGTGTGCTTGCGGCTGGGCCAAGCCCCAGGTAACCCTTTTCAGTAGCGAAAAGCTTTCTGTTTGAACATCGTGTGACCAGTAGCCTCCAATATCTCCCAGCCAAAGCAAACTTTTTTTGTTCAAGCTCATGACTCTTCAGTACTGCTCGCATTATTCCAGACCGGCAAAATTTGTAACACTCTTCCAGTACCTTTTCTGCTCTTTGGTGTCCTTCAGGCGTGAGCGTCGTGTCAGCAATGGGAGTGCGCCAGATAGCTTCCTTGGTTCCAGATTTGCCCCCATAAATGTTTCCACAGTGTTTCGATAATCTTTCAATGTCATCCAGCCACCGCAGTGCGAGATTATAATTTTGATCTTGGTCATGTTCATATATAGTGCGATCACTAACTCGAATCTCCATTACTGAATCTCCAACAGTACGAACAAAATCCATCGCTATTCCAGTCACAGCGAGGGTAGGGTGCTGATTGGTAGAGTTGACGAAGCTAAATTCTGATTCAGAGTCCCTGCTCGCCTGGAATCGAAGATTCGATGCCTTGAGAGGACCAACGAGAGGGATTAGGATTCGAGCACTCCAATCAGGCGCCCATGAAGGAAGCGGTGGCTCTGTCTCTTTGGCGGTGTGAGTATTTCTCCATAACAGCAATTGGAGACTTATCCGCTTAATGAGAGCGGTGGCGACTTCAATAAAGAGCTTCTGTTTGGACTTGGAATAGTCGGCAGTTATTCCGAGGTCGGCTGGGTCGGTGCTCATGTTGAGGAGTCCATAAATGAAGTCTCGAGGGTCCGATGCCTCGAGGCCTTTTCCGTATACGTAAAATCTTTTCAATAGCATTGGCAGAGACTCGACCAACTTTTGTGCATTGGTCTGATGGACTTTGATTGCCCGAGCTGTAAGAACCATATCGTCGTCATTTTTTATCATCCCCAGATATGCAGCAAATGAATCCCGTCGCACGAGGACCAGGCCACGCTTGCGCAGTTCAGATTGCATCTTTTCTAGTTGTAGTAGGACAAGATACACAAAACTTATTGGGACCCGTTTTCTCCCACAGTGCAGCCAACCATTGCTTGAGGCGTGCAGTTCTTGTTGGATCCACACACGGCGCCAGTAGGCCCGCTTCGTAAGTGCTGAGAAAGCAGGCAGTGAAATGAAGTCCTCTGGAGGCGCCCAGTTCTTGAACACTTGGGAAAACTCATCGGTAGATTTTGCGTCGCGGGCCCGATCGATAAGGTCAATTTTGGAGATCTGGTCCATGAGGAGATCGCTGTCGTCCGCGGCCGTTCCAAGCCACGTTGCCATGCACTCTGCGCTATTGTAGATCCTCCACATTTGCTGCACCTGCCAGCTTTTTTCCAATTCGTCAGACTGGTTAATGCAGACAGCATCGATCCAAAAGTCACCAGCTAAACCCAAGTTACGAAACGCCGAGTCCAAGTTCTCTGTGATCCGAAGTTCAAATTCCTCACCATCCTCCTCAATGACTAGAGGCCGTGTCTTGCTCGCATCTCCCCAAGTATACGAGAGTGCAGTATATGCAGGCTTTGAGTCCAAGGGGACGTGGTGGATTGAGCAATGGACCGGGTATTCGTTTTCAAGGTATCGGACTCCCTCTAAGTCGCTGCAGATCTCGGGATCCTCATTAATCAAGTCTGTGAGCATTTGGAGGGCCTCATGATTAAGGATGAAGATGAGCCTTATCTCATTTTTGGGCCTATCCAACGGGCGGTACTTGTAAGGCTGGGGGTGTGTACTGTTCATTCTCTTGAGTCTGGTGGGACTTTCAGGTACGAGAATTGATGAATAGCCGAACGAAGCGGAAACAGCGACAGAACCGTGCTCACGATCGAGTTGGGGAGGGGCAAAGATATATGCATATGATATGCGCGGCGGGCTGTGCTGAAACATAGGAGGAACACGTGTATTGCAGGTGGAACATAGCAGTGGATGTTTCGTAGTTTAAATGCGCCTCACAGCACAAGGCTCCCAAAAGCAAAGTACAACTCAACCATGTCAATATTGGTCACTGCCGGGACAATTTGTTACATATTGATGGATAAAAAATCTAAAGCTTAAATCTATCGAGCTGAAGAGTTTAATAAATGATAATCTGTTGGACTTAGCACTTCTAAAACCCTCACATATTCCTCGACTCGACCTTTGAGATGCATGTCTCAGCCACGGTGTGTGTAACCGAGCATCGATTTGGGGGATGGAGTTGCCGGCTTTGGCGGCGGCGTTGGGGGCTGTAGTTAATACTTTACGATAATTTCGGCATGTGATGAACTTGGTAGCAGATTTGAAAGGGCCAGAGATTATATGAACATGGGAGTGAAAAGTGTTTTTAGGCGTCTATCTTTGGAGGAGATATACAGTGCTTCTACTAGCGAGATAACACTTGAATACAATACGAATAATCCATGACGTCTAGCAAACGGAAAAGAAATGATTAGAGCCATTCTAAATACTCTTGTCCCAAAAGATCATCCTGCGGATCGAGATTTGGCATATTCTGACTTATCTCTAGAGGACCGTAGCCTAGGGCGGCAGAGATAACCCCCCCTTGATCTACCGTACTTGGATGCGCAGGCCATTCGCCATCTTTATCGAAAGCATACCCATTCTGCCTCCCAACCCCTCGGGAGTGTATCGCGACGGAAGTTTCTCCTTCTCTGGTTTTTGTTTCGAGAGTCCTCCACTCCGGTATAATGCCTATGAATTCTGGAAACTTCGTAAAGAACTCTGGCGTCATAGAAAACGGGGGTGAATCAAAAAATAGGTGGCGATATATTCGGCTGACTGCTAATCGGCCGCTGAAATCGTTCACGGTGAAGCTGCTCTCGAAGCTGATCTGGGGAACGAACCGGATGCATCGAAGGAACTCTAGGGTAAAGGCTTCACAGTCTTTGTCCAGAAACCTAACGGACGGGTTGCGGATTACATAGTCGCGCATTAATGGCCTGAAATGAAATTGTTAACAACGTGGAGGAATGGGAAATGAAAATGAAGAAAGGAAAAGAACTGTTCTTACCACGGAAGCATGTCAATGACGAGATGATGAGGGGCGGCTTTTGACTCTCACTACTGCATTAAGTATACACTTTAGACATAGAAAGGATAATACGAGTAGCTTACGTAGGATGCAGCCATAAAAGCACTATGTTGATAGAAGATTCAGAGTTCGGATCTTCTAGAAGCTAGTAAGGTCAGAACGAAACTCCACGACAGCGGCAATGTGGTGTGCAAACCAAAGGGTCCATTTCAGCGCCTAACACGCCGCCGGATGGAAGTTCAGATATAGAGGTTCCAGCACAAACAATCACTGTGGGGCATGGTTTTCAGTTCTGGTAAGTCAAATGTCACCTATGATTTCTTGAAGTTGCGGAGAAGAGATTATATCAGGACTTTGTCTCGAGCTTCCTATGGCAAGCTTCAAATCTCAATTTCCTTTTGCTAGTACTAGGAATCTCGCGGGAGGCGTGCACCAGACTCTCGCTCTCGGCTCCCATATTTCCTACGCATATAAACTAATTTTTCGATTAGGGCCATCATAGCTGCTCTAGCCATCACGTCCCTCTTATCTTCACTTGACGCTGCTGTTCTCTCGACAGCCCTTCCGACAATCGTCAAAGACCTCAACTCCTCCAATGTCTATGTATGGACCATCAATGCGTACTTCCTCACGATGACATGTTTCCAGCCCTTGTATGGGCAGACATCAAACATTTTTGGCCGCAGGTGGCTGATGATTGGACCTGTGGTATTTTTCGGAATCGGGAGCGCTATTTGTGGATCGGCGAAGACAACCACTGCATTGATTGCTGGACGGACAATTCAAGGAGTTGGAGGCGGCGGCATCAATGTGATGGTCGATATTATTGTCTCCGATATCATACCCCTTCGTGAACGGCCGAAATACATGGGCATGATCTTTGTTGTTTTCGCCCTTGGTATGCATATCCCCGATCGAATTAGGGAATACAATATCTAACAATCTGATAGGTACTTCCCTCGGGCCATTCATTGGTGGCGCGTTGACACAGCATGTATCATGGTCCTGGATTTTCTACATCAATTTACCAATTGTCGGCGCGTCCATTATCCTTTTGGTTCTATATCTTCACGTCGACTATAAGCCTGACAAACTGAGTGTGCAACTCAAGAGGGTAGACTGGCTCGGCAATGGATTACTTATTCTATCGATTATCGCGATTCTTTTGGCCTTGACCTGGGGTGGCACTACCCATCCATGGTCTTCATGGCGCACAGTCTTGCCTCTGGTCCTTGGGTTCCTCGGAATGATCGCATTTTTCGTATTTGAAGCGTCTTCATACGTGAAAGAGGCAACAATGCCATTGCACCTTTTTTCCAACAGAACATCGGCATCAGTCTACGCCATTACTTTTCTACACTCGGTCATCACGTATTGGGTAGTGTATTACCTCCCAGTATATTTTCAATCCGTGTTGGAAGCATCGCCAACTGCATCTGGAGTGGACCTTCTCCCAACGGCCGTTGCATCCATTCCCTTCGCTATTATTTCCGGCGTCGCAATTACTAAATTGAGCAAATACTGCCCGTCTCACTTTGTTAGTCTTACATTGATTGTCGTCGGCCTCGGTCTTCTCACTCGTCTTGACAAGCATACGCCTGTTGCCTACTGGGTCATTGTTCAAATATTGGTCTCTGCAGGTCTCGGGATAATGGTCACTGCGACACTTCCAGCCATCCAGGCACCTCTGGAGGAAAAGGATGTAGCGACCTCTACTGCGACCTGGGCCTTTCTCCGAAGCTTTGGGACCATTTGGGGTGCGGCAATACCCACGAGTGTGTTCAATACACGCATCAACGTCCTCCTTCCGGACATCTCCAGCCAACCTATCCGAGAATTGTTGAAGAACGGAGGAGCATATAGTCTCGCTTCTAAGGATTTCATTACTTCGCTCAATGGAACGCCGGAGATCAAGGAGCAGGTCGTTCACACATACGTTGATGCGCTGAAACTCGTTTGGCAGGTTTCCATCGCATTCGGGCTACTTGGTTTCATAATCGCATTTTTCGTCAAGGAGATTCCAATGCGCGAGGTGTTACATACAGAATTCGGTATCACCGAGAAAAACAAGGAGCCTGAGTCTGGGGAAAGCGTCTAGTCGCTTTGAGACATTCTTCCTATCGCTTAGAGTTGTGTGTTTTCTCCTTCCTTATTTGATCGTGTTTAATACAGAAAATGCATTGCTTCTAGTATCCTTCCATTTTATCAATGAAGAGGCCCCTCAGTTTTTGTATTCATCTACCATTCCAGTTGTATTTATTCTTTTTCGACACTGTATCATCACTTGTTTCAAACTACCTGTGGTCATATCATGAATATCAAATAGAGATTTCAGACTATTCCACAAACTCCACCAGCACAAAATCCAAGACAGGAAACATGGGAACCGGATCATCCAATACTAGATATGAATTCCAAAATCGCTCTTCTTTCAAGCAATCAGGCCCTTCAGTAGTGCCAATACAATTCTTCTATCCCCAAAGGGTCAATGTGAACAACCGTATTCCACAAAAGGCACTAAATGCCAACCCAAATTTACAGTCTCCCCCTCTTCAACCCCCTAGCCGTCCTCACTTTCCCATCCTTCAAGAATGGCTTCACACCTTCCTCCCACGCCTGCTCCCACACCCCTCCATTCGCTTGTGCTTGTACATTAATCGGTAGCTGCCTCGTCCAGCTCATGAGCCGTTCGTACACATTACCATCCCTGCACCCAAGAGCACTACTCAGGCTTGCATCCGTGAAATTCCACGCATCTGTAAGCGCAATGGCATCTGGAAGTAGTTGCTCGAGTAAATCGTTTGTATGCTGGCGCATAATGCCTACTTCGGTGGATGAAAAGTGGAAAGTCGCGGAGGAGAGGGAGAGTGGCGAAGAAATCATGGTGAGTGCGTGCAGCAAGATGAGTCTTGTGAGGACGGCTTTAATGGGTGCTGAAGTGACCGCGGATACATGTTCAATAAAGGAACGCAGGATGAAGAAATCGATATGAGCACGTGCTGCAATATGCAATTCAACCGCAAAACGATTCTCAGCTTGGGCTCTCGATCCCTTTGCCTGCTGTAGCTGTACGTAGACTTCATTCACAAGGCGCGCAGCACGGTGTTCGAAAACCTCCAGCAAGGCTTCCGGTCGTAGGAAATCCGATTCCGTATAGATATTCGTGGAATCTAGATCCTGGAAATTTTTCATGTACGCCATGTCCTCCGGCAAAGAGTCAGCCGCCATGGACTTCATGAGATAACTCGAGACTTGCTTCCACATGACCACATTTTCGCCTTCAAAAGTACAGCAAGCGGTAGCTGAGAGCACGATCTCAGGAAGTCCAGAGATCATGAGGTAGCCATGGCCTCCGCACATCTTGCGGGCATCCTCGGCGCCGTCGGCCGCTGTTTGTGTAGCCCACGCTTTCAAACCTGATGATAACACGTGGAAAGTTGAAATGAGTCTGTGGTTACCAGAGGCTTGTTCCGCTTGCATTTCTTTGTGTATCTCGTTGATACTCATGGAGACGAAGATGTTGGCGTATGCTCGAGAAATGAGGGTTAGCAGTCTGTAGTGTTGCAACTTGTAAGAGATGATCTGGGTCTCTGGGTCGTCGATTGAGTCTCTACTTTCACCTTGCTGGCGCACCATAGAGTATCTTGTGGCGATTGTTAGAGCCTGGGCGAGTTGGAAGGCACTGTTACGGATAATCAACAACCGGCCGCCACTAAGACCACCATACAAGAGCTTCCCGCGCAGATGATGAGCTTTGTACGTTCCATCCTTATCCACTGTATTGTAGCGAGCAAGGAGAGCGGAACGTGGGATCCGAACATGATCAAATTTGGCATACCCATTGTCTGTTGAGTTATACGCCATTTTTGGTCTGCTAATTGTGAGCTTACGCGCTTGGGTCAGGGACGAGGAAGCTTACCCTATATCCCCCAATTCAACTCCCGGCAGAGGTTTGAAGTCCTCCGTTGAACGCAGTTGCATGACAAAAGAGTGAGGTCCTTTTGTTTTGTTATCTATGATCAACTGAGCTATAACAATTGTATGCGTGGACGCATACCCCAAAGCACCAGGCCAGTGCTTAATGGCCGATACACCTGGAGTATGAATAACAAACTCATCCGTCTCCGCATCGAAAGTCGCCGTCGTTTGGATGCCCCCTACAAAGGTCCCGTGGCCCAGCTCTGTTTGGGCATACGAGCCAACAATCTTCCCAGACTCAGAGAGCGGAAGCCAATGCGCAAGTTGCTCAGCTGTGCCTTGGAGTTTCAGCATAGGGGTGAATAGCGTCCCGGTCAAGCCAAGTGGATTGGAGTTTGCTAGAATCCATTCATGAGTGCACTGTTTAAAAATTTGGTGACCATTGTCTATTTGATCGTTGACGGTCACTCTCCCTGTTCGCATGCCGTCAAGAATCGTATCTGACTGATTCAAGTTCCTATAACGGATGGGAAGTTTCGACATGTCGCCACTTCCTAGTGCCTTTTCGACACGTGCGAACGCATCATTTTGCTGCTTGACTGCTCTTTTACTGTGCCATAGTCAGAAAATAGGAATATCATATTCGGTGCTCAACTTGCCCTCCTAAGATGATCTCGGTCAACTTGCTTGAGTCAAACGTGGCTTGGTTCCGAGCTTGTTCAAGGAGTTCAGGCTGCGTCAAGCGTTTTGGGGCCGGCATATTTGGATCGTTGCCAGAGAGCCGCAGTTGGTGTGATTAGAGCTTGTCGTTTCCTTTTTAAAAATATATAATCGGTTATATATGCATTCAGTTTCCGTTATGAACAGAGTAAGTTAAAAGATACAACTGAATGCAGGTATATTTTGGATTGGTACGTGGAAATCTTGCTGCGTAGAGGTCGGATGTTCGCCGAGAACAAAACTTCTGTGAGATTTTGTATCTTTCAACAGTGGCGGGGATGCGATAAATTCACATTCCTTTCATTCTGACTTCTTTTGTCATAAAGGTCTTTCCGTTATTCTTTGTATGATGGGTAAGTCCATGATGAAGGTCAGTCTCGATTCGAACCCCATTTCGCAGCCGACAGCTTTGCGCTTTGGCTTTGTACAGTATTTGGATCCTGGGTAGATCCGTGTCCGCCCCCAAAAAGATCATGCCATAAAGGAGGCAGCTCGGATTTTGATGCTCGATTTAGAAATTAACTGGTGTGCCAAGATTAATAAGCAAGCCTCCTTTATTATTGACCGAATCAGCTGCTGAAAAATTACACCTCCGACTTTGAATTTCAAAATGAGTGCCTAATTCTGTCTACATCAATGATATTTTATCCACGATATTTTGAGTTTCGCAACCAAATTCTAAGTTACACAACAGGAACTTAAAATGTCTCTTGTCAGCAAGATGCCAGGTAGCCTATTGCCACATTGATTCCAAATAATCTCCTTTATCTTCGGATATGCATGCAAGCCATCAGTTTCCACATAAGCTAGCTTAATCGATCAATCTCGGGGTAAGACCATCGAAATCGTGTGGCTTTTCTCTCCCATCAGCGCGTATTTCTTTGTGCCCACGGATTCATCTGGAGAAATTTCCACAAGCATAAATGTCTCCTTCACTCGAGCTGAGATTGCTTGGCATCCAGACCGAATCCCTGGCTATCCTCCTCGTCCTGCCCTTACTGGGTTCTTTGAGCGGTCGCCGGGGAAGCTCCAAGAAGGAAAGTAATTTAGAGTCAAAGAACTTGAAGAATGAACAAGATAGTGGGAATGGAATTAATGTTTATCTGGGATTCTTTGTTTAGTCGAAGCCGCTCATGCAACAACAAGCTCGACATCAGGCACAGATCGAAAAGCGGGAGAGACTGCAAAATTCTCAACACGCGTGGGGCAAAATTTGGTCTAAAGAATATCCAAAGGGGAAAGAACCGTGTTTAAGTAGAGAGCAAATCGATACAGAGAACTGGCCGGTGCTGACCCTAGCGAGGTATCGCGTAATAACGTGATGTTGACGTCCATGACAAGACTAGCCATCCATTTCTCTTGTGTAGATGAAGCGAAAATGTACAGTATAAATTGGATTTGAATGAACCAATGAATCTCAAGTTTACCGAATCTAGAGATGTACTTGCCGATTACTTATCAGCGTTTTACCTATTTTTTAGTATGCCGATTGGTCCCAAGTCAAGCATACTCATCACTGACTACTCCATCAGAAGGAAGTTAGCAGCTACGTTTAAATGCCGTGGATACACGAACTGCACCGCCATTTTTGGTAATTCAGAAGTCGTGAAGTAAGGTTTTACCTCGTTACTAACGGAACCGGGCTTTAAAGACTTTCTAAAAGACGACAACCAAGTCTCATCATTCTAATTCAATCACCTGATTAAGACAGCGATCAAAGAATGCATCCGTTTCCATTCCTTTCTGCTCGGGACCGCTCCAATCCGGCCGTATAGCGTATTCGTGGGACATGGAATAAAAGTGACCAAGCCTTGAAAATCTCTGTGTAGCTGTGGGACTTCCAGGTGCCGAGCCCTGTAGATTATGGCGGAGGATAAGCCCAGCCTGCTCTAAGCGCGTCACATTTTGCACTTCGTCAAAACATTCGTTGGACCAAACAAGGAGGAGATATATTTCAAAGCTGCTGTTCTTCTCGCTGGGTCCGTTCACAGTCGGATCACACGGAACATTTGTTTCCACGCAGTCGGGGCGGGCGTTCAATCTCAACGGTGGTCCATTCCAATGATATAACCTATTGTCGCCGCCCCATATCGCTGGACGTATGCGCCCTTTAAGTCCAAGCACGCCATATTCTATAGCACCATATACTGCCTGCGAGTTGACTAGGCCGATATCAGCGTCCAGAAAACTCACTTTCGACGAATCCGTCCGGTACCGGAGCTGAACAGGACCATTGATGCCAGTCCAGGACCAACTTGGGCCCTGAAAGATTGCGGGCCGCGCAAGATCGATGGGTGTTTTGTCCAACACGCTGTCATTGCGGGTCCATAAGAGGCTGCACTCGATAGACCGCCGCCAGAGCCCAGCTAAGTACCTGTCCGGGTGTATCACAGCACAGCGCTGTGCGAGCCCCGAGATGGCAAGGATCCTGTCGGATGGAACAGTGAGGTTACGCTGTGTGTAGTTCTCGACGAGGTCGTTCCACACTCTCAATGCGAAGGGTCCACTGGAGGTTCTATCCTGCTCCCTCTCGGTGCTCCTCGAGGACTCCTCAATTCTTTGACGGAACTCCTCGTATATGGTGGAACCCTTGAATTTTGGGTGTTGACGCCAGCCATTGGAAAAGCCTGTTCGACGTAATGAGGCAGCACAATGCCAGTTGACTTGGGCAACGTCATAGTCAAGAATGCGTGGAGAGAGACACCACTCCTGCAAAGCCCAGCCACGAGTCTCGAGGGTTGTTTCGAAAGCGTTATCTTCGGCATCCATAACATACATTGATCCGAGGGATCCATCCGAACATTTGAGCGGTAGCTTGAAGGTGGATCTGGCAAGTGTCTGAGGCTGAATGTCATGAAGAAAGCCTGCCGACGATCTGCTCGCGCGTGACGCCAAAATGGTCACTGTCGATTCCGTATATATATGTGGCATCTGAGCGATTTCTTGCGCAATGTCAACGGCATCGTCCTGAATGATGCAAAGTGCATCAACCCAGAGATACCGGAGGCCGAGCTCATAAGTGACTTTGACTGCGTCCCGGATGGATTGAGGTACCAGGTTCCAAGGAATACCCATTTTATATGCCTCGAGTCGGGACACAGTCGTTTTGTGCGGTTGTTCCCCACCCCAGCAATAACTGAGAGCCGCATATGCAACTGGATGCTTCGATTCGACGAGTTTCGCAAAGAAGGTAGTGCTTTCCGGATGAAGGTGTATTTCTAGAAGGCGACTGGGCACAAAGTTGCTGGAAGAAGGCTCACACCACTCCGCATGGTCATCCTCGCCTCTGATACAGGAGCTTAGCCAACTCCTGGTAAGAGAATGTGTCTCTTCACCGCCAGGGCGAGTGTTTATCGGGCGTGAAGTTAAGCACTTGCTCGCTGGATTATCTGAAATAGGTTTTGAGCTCTGATTATCATTGGAAGGGACCAAGCATCTCAGAAGTCCCACTTACTTGCGGTCGTATACACACAGAGTGGCTTAGCGAAGGACCACTCAAAACAATCTTGATTCGATGCATGCAGAAACCCGAAGCCTTTGATAGATACAACGTCGTGCGGAACGCCCCAGTCTTTGTCCCCCCATCCCGCGGCGAGGAAAAGGATGAAGTGGTCTAAATGAGAACGTATCTCATCCGGAATACGATCATCGCCGGACATCGGGAATAGAACATCTGCTGACATATCTTCGCGACTCGGGCTCCTATTTGGGGCTTTTGTCTTCCAGATGAAGGCCATCATTGCGACAAAGTCGCAGTGGTAATCATGTTCGGTATTGTGCAGTACGTCTCTGGCGGTGACATTGAACTTCAGCTTCTCATGCTGAAGATCGTCAAAAGCGGTGTCAGATAGGCACTGAGCCTGGAGACTCTGGCAAAACTTGCACGTGTGTGTTTCCGGCGGCGCAGGTGACCACAGGGGGGAGGGTTTGAGTCTGATATAGGAGTCACAGCGAACATTCTCCATGGTCTCGTGGTGGTTATAGAGAAAGAGACATTGCAGCTATCCCTCCAGTCCTCTGAGACGGGAAAGAAAAGGGGCTTGGCATGATGCGCCCAATGTAGATCACGTGCAGCCGAAGTGTTGAATTATTTGCAAGACTTTCGGTATGCAATTTTGAGGTCGATATATATGATGGATCTCATTTTGAAATAGTTACAAAGCCAAGAAAATAATTTTAGAGGAAGGGAAGTCATGGGGTTTGATTCATTTGACACAGTAGCTGGCTGACTAATCGCCAAAGCAAGGACCAATTTCGGAGATTTTTGCAACGTCACTAGAACTTCTGCAGACGCACCCACCTTATTTATCGTTCCGAAGACACATCCTTCCGATTTGAATGGCCTTGTCGGATCACGGCAGATAGTTCTGTCAGCCGACGAAGAGACTGCCCAGACTGCCCAGATGCTGAGAAAGCTCTTGGACCACTATATATGCATGGTGACGTTGAGTGGTTTTGAGTCAAATGTCTGACCTAAGAAAGAGCTCACATGCTCCTGGTGGCGTTTTATGTATTCTCATATACTATTAAACTTTACGTTGTTTTCTATTTCCCACAGTTAACACTTATCAACATGGCTGCGAACGACTACTACAACAGTTTCGCCCAACCAGAGCCTCAACAGGCACCAGTCTATCCACCCCCGCAATATCAAGCATATCCCTCTCCACAGGCCCCAAACCCGTCCCATCCAGGACATCAGCATTCAAATCAAGCTGAATATCAGCCTGAGAATCCCGGATATCCTCAAGGATATAACCAAAATACCACATCGCAGCCCCCAGTACCATATAATGCCCCACCGCAGCAGCAACAACAGCCCCCGCAACCGCCTCCTCAAAGCCAGTACCTCCAAGTTCCCCAATCCGAACTCCCACATATCCGACCAGAACGATCACATTCCGAGCCCGCTAGGCATCATCACCATCACCGCCACCACAGCAGATCGCGATCACGGTCTCCCCGCCCTCGATCTGCCCGTCGGAACGACCACTCAAGTCGGAATACCTTTCTAGGGGCTTTTGGAGGTGGAGCAATCGGCGATGCTATATTTCCTGGGCTGGGAACACTCGGCGGTGCTTTACTAGGCGGTATGGGGGGGTACAAGGCTGGGAAAGGGAGCAGGAATGGGAGTCGGAGACCACGGAATAGGCACCGAGATACTTACGATGAGGAATATGAAGAAGGAAAACGACAAAGGGGCGAAATATGAAGCGACTTTTGAACAAATTTTATTTCTACGGCCTTCGCGATGTCACCACTGTCCATTCTTTTGGACGGGTGGACCCCGGACGTCGATCACCGCGAGCGGTTCTCGGGTCCTGTCCAGAGGGCAACACAATGAACCAATTCCAATGGGACATTCTAGGAACAATCGCAACAAGTCTGCACCAGTGTCTGTATCTTCGGACTCGTTTCCATGGGTTTACTGTTTCTTGCCTCCAAGCAGTCGAGCAGACGAGCGATCTGAACGTTCCAACGGTCACGTATACAAAGTACTCATCACGCTGAAGTCGTGGTTTTCATAGTACATAGTCTTTTATATTATCTTGATCTAATAGCCTAGTGATTTCCAGCTTTAATAATCTGTTTATACTCATGTTCTTGATTTTGATGCTGCAATTGGGAGGGTTTTCCCTCAACACGATCCCGTGCCTGGTGTGCATGAGCTTTGTCCTCGCCGCCCAGAACGCAATATGCGGCGTAGGCACATTATTTGTTCTACTGTAAGGCCATCATGAATACCTTCTAAGCAGTTGTGATACTTATTGCCAAGAGTATCGGCTAAATTATTTCTCCTTACTTCCTCCTCGACGGCGAATCGCTACATTGTCTCACGGGCTTCTAGGCAAGTCGAGCATTTTACTTGATGTCTGCATGGCGCCTCTGAATCGCCATAGAATCAGCAATGATCTTGGACACACCATCTTTGTTTTCAATTTAGTCGACTTACTGATCATGCAGTGCATCCTTGTATCATCAGAAACGAAGACGAGATTGGAGAGCTGTGAACACTCTGAGAAGCACAGCCGTTTCTCTGGCGTGTGTCTACTTGGACTGACTGATGGGATGCATCCCCCCCCCGATGTATGTACTGAATCGCCACAGGCAGCGCTCATTTGACCCGCAAGCTGTGATTCAAGAGAATGTTGCTGTGGTGGTAGATCACGTGTTCATATTCTCTTTCTCTGACGAAATAGGGGGCTCTACTTTAGCTGCCGCTTTTGGGTCGCACTCTACCCCATCAACAAGACAAACGTCTTCACCTTCAAATTTTATTTCCTGACAATATCCGGGCGACTGCACCTTTGTCTTCCACCTTTCCTACTCGAGCAGCTTTCAGCTCCACTCTCGTCCAAAGCCAACAAGTGCCTTCATCAGCACAGACGCAGCGATTCAACGGAATTTTTTGAAGCATCTTCAAAAAAAAAAAAAAAAAATCTAGAGTGATGACGGAAGGCCCTCCAGCGAGGCGGCGAG
>Ga0247778_1000112_pt1 | contig 141242 bp, 136 predicted proteins | sample UWRJL049202B5_FD_179939 | JGI IMG/M metagenome (GOLD analysis project Ga0247778, IMG submission 179939) | Plant litter microbial communities from Arlington Agricultural Research Station in Wisconsin, United States - UWRJ-L049-202B-5 | ecosystem: Environmental > Terrestrial > Plant litter >... | reverse complement strand
TATTTATTTTATTTATTTTATTTATTTTATTTATTTTATTTATTTTATTTATTTTATTTATTTTATTTATTTTATTTATTTTATTTAGATATGTGACTTAAATATGTGGTTTGTATATAATTTGTGTATATGGTTCGTATATATAGCTCGTATGTGTGGCTCGTGTGCGTGGCTTGTGTGTGTGGCTTGTATATAACTCGTGCAACTAGTTGTAGTCCAATCAAAATGCGAGAATTAAAGTACTTACACCAAGAAATAAGCCAAGATTTTAGTGTTTTTAGCGTCTTAATCCCTACTTCAGGTGGTTCTCTCTTTCCTGGCTTCTCCTCAAAAAGACCATTATCCAACAAGTTGTATTAATGGCATAAACTATTATCTCCAGTTATCCGCTGATACAAATACTTCAAGAATACAATGAATACTGGTTGCTGCTAAACAAGAGCTTGCCAATTCTGTGGTCAGAAAATGGGAAAGTTCTCTAGGGCTTCCTAGGTATATTATGCGGTCATAACTAGCCCGGCGCGAGCCGCTTTCGGAACACTAGCCCTAATACTACCTAGGAAATAGTTCATGGAACCATTGCATTTAGGATAATTCTGAGGAGTTTGTGCCAGAGTTGGGAGTTAGAAATACGTCCGTAGTAAAGTCGGTAAGTAAAGCTCGGATGTGCCGTCGAAAAGATAAGGTTTCAGGGGTCATTGCCACCAAAGACAGGGGAGGGGATCCCGGGTGACTCACCCGGGGTGTCACATGTGACGCAGAACTCTCTATTTCCTGAAGTTTGGAGCTTTTAAGGACATTCTTGCATACCATTTGGCTTGAAACTAAAGTTAAAAGGACGGAAACGCAATTGACGACTGTGAGGAAACTCATGTAGGGTGGTCCAACTTCACAATTAGGTCAGTAGAGGAAACACCCTTGCTAAGCGGGGTTTGTTGTTCAAAATTTGGCGATCAAACAAAAGAATCTTTCAAATCAATCCAACTGAACTATTCACTATATAAGCTCGCAGTAATATCAAGTGATATGACTAGTGTTACGACCGATGAGCTTGGTATGTTCACCCCCACGAAGGGAAGCTCACATTAAACCAATTCTAGCGCGCCCGTTTGCCGGCCATGGCTCTTCCGATCGTGACATCCGTCTTGTAAAACTATATCCTGGATTATTTGAAGACCACATCCGTTGCTCTCTTGAAACCACTTCATTGGATTCTAAGCCAACATATGAAGCTCTCTCCTATGTCTGGGGTGACCCAACCCTGACAACGCAAATTCTTGTTGATGACTGCCCTTTGGAAATGACAATCAATTTAGCTGTTGCCCTTCGACAGATCCGGCAGTCATCCAAGACTCGGGTCCTTTGGATTGACGCAATATGCATCGATCAAGCGGACAGTACAGAGAAGACTCATCAGGTTAAATTGATGGGGAATATCTATCGCGCTTCTCAACATTGTTTGGTCTGGCTCGGCACTCTCGAAGCATCGGGCCTTGGGCAGACTCAAGCAGAAGCAGCTGCAGAATTATGGGGATTTTTTGCCAGTGACAAACGCTTGTCTGAAACGACGATCTTTCGGTAAGATGAAGCTTCTCGTGGCTCAACGCTTTACAAAGGATAGGGAAGATCATGACAAGTCCCTGGTGGTCGAGAATTTGGACAGTGCAAGAGGCCGTCTTACCCCCAGCTGCAATCCTGATTTGGGGCAACGTTTCAATATCATGGGACTCGTTGGGAAAGGCTCGCTCATCTATGATGAACCATAGTTACGAATGCTGTGGAGATGAATGGGCCACACTTCCCTGGGGCCCTGGGGATTTCCATAGCCTCTTTCTATTCACAAAGACCATTTCATGGATGGAGACCAGTCGTGAGGCGGCACTCGCAGAGCCTGCCTCTCCTTACGCAACTTTTTGGATTCCATGCGCGACTTTGTGGAATTTTCGTGAACGTTATGCGACTGATCCTAAAGATAAAATGTTGGGTCTCCTCGAGTTATTCCCACGCTGGTCTGAGCATTCGGCAAAGGCCAACTATTATGACATGGATAAGGTTCAGTTATATCATCATATGACCCGAGGTCTAATACAAATGGACAACAGCCTATCCATGTTGATTGGGTCCGATAGGAAACACTCCGACAGACCAGCCAAATTGGCATCATGGGCCATAGATTGGAAGACTTGGAATTGTCTTGGTATATACTATTATTGGTCACGTCTTCAGCGTTATGCCTACTATTCTGCCGACAAAGATACAGAGGTTTTCCTACAGCCATTGCTTGATCCTAGCATTATAGGGCTTGTCGGTGTCTTTGTAGACAAAATTATCGCCGTAGGGAGACTCCCAACGAGAGATACGAATAATAACTTGTGTGATGAGGATGAAGAGGATGAGCTTGAGCTCAAACTTACTGACTTAAAAAAATGGCAAGAAACGGGGAGATTGGGCGGAGATGTAACACATCAAGATCGGCTCGCAAGTATGAGAGAATGGACTCAGCTGAGTAAAAAACGCGGGCTGCTGGACAAAAATTACATTGCCGGAGGACCGTGGAAACAAGCTTTCTGGCGCACTTTGATTGGAAATTTGATGACCAAAGAAGGCGAGACGCCAGATCGGACAGCGAGCCCCGACGACGAGGAACGGTTCGATGCCTATGTTAACGGAAATTTTGATTATGAGATGCCTTTCAAATTTCAACATTCTATGGATGATATGGTTGAAGCTCGCTTATTTTTCATCACCCAGCAGGGTTACATGGGGGTTGGCCCTCGAGAGATGGAAGTTAACGATGAAGTTTGGGTTTTATTCGGTAGCCGGATTCCATTTGCTCTTCGGAAACTAGGAACAGGCCAGATAAGAAATATATTTCTATTGGTGAGTGCTATGTGCACGGAATCATGAAAGGCGAGGCCCTGGAGGAAAACGACCGTCCTAGAGAAACGATATTTTTGCACTAAGCACATCGCATTTCAAGTAAGGACAAAACATGAATTATCAAGTCAGCTACCCTACTTACAGCGCGACGATTGTTCCTATTTAGAGGTTGCTTTTCGACGTTTTGGCAATAGACAGAGGCGAATGTGTATAATACCTAACAATCATCTAACCGCCAATCCCCTCTTACATTCGCAATCTTCATGTGATCGTATGTTCAACTCTCTATGTTCTAGACATTACTTGAAGCAGCTTGAGCTTCTGAAGTGGACTGTTTGTTGCTACCTAACACAGTCTCCCTGTGTGTCGCTATCGGTTGGCTTTCGGACTTTTCTGCTCCAGTTGTTGCTGAGGTGGATATTGTGCAGTGATATCCTCGGAACTTTCTAGCACGCAGACGGGCTTCGAACTACGTGATTAAACGAGCATTATCAGTATTTGGAACAGAGAACGGCGGGAATGCTGGTTCTCGCGTACCATCTCGTCAATTTCTTCAAATGTGCGATCTTTGACCTCAGGCAAGAAAAGCCAAACCCAAATAGCGCCAATTGCACTACTTGCTGCCCAAATGTACCCATACTTGGGACCTTGTAGAAGTCAGACAGTTTATGCATTGAGGGGGGAATATCATTACCCCAATTGAGAGAAGCAGGGTTTATGAAGTAGGGGGCTGTGAAAGATACTAGCCATCCCAGGAAAAAACCTATTGCAGTGGCGATTCCAAGTGTGTACGAGCGAAGGTTCTGAGATGGTAGCTCCCCACCAGCTAGCCTTGCATAAGTTGCAATCATTGTGTTGTAGAAGACAAGGTTGATAATTGAACAGCTTACAGTGACCTGTTAGGTATTTGTCAGAAGGAACACTCGAATATCCATGGAAGCTTACCTTTCCGGCCAATTTTGTTTTTGGATATGCAGTGTATATCGCAGCCATGATCAGCTGCGCTATCCCCCCAAAAATTAACCCCCAGCCCAGGAAAACTCTGCGTCTCCCGTATTTCGTAATGATGGCACTGTTGACTAGCAGAAAAAATGACCCGATTCCTGCCATTATGCAAGTGTCTTCGAAAGGACGACCGATGCCGGCCATTTCAAAGAAATATGTGCTATAAGCTGTTTCGCTTAGCTCAAACACTTAAATGCGATAGAAAATACACGCACAGATGATGAATGATGCTCCAGATGCTATTTGAAGTGAAACGCCACTGACTGCCAGAAAGGTTCGCCGACGATTAACTGGAGTGCGCCATAGTTCAATGATCTCTGTGTTTTTGGCAAGTGCTGATTCAGAATTCATCGCAGACTTCACATCAGCTAATTCATCCTCAACAGATTCCGTAGAAGGTCGGAGGCGTTTCAGTGCTTTTAGAGCGTCTTCCTCCTTGTTAACTTGTAATAACCAACGGGGTGACTCAGGTATAAAAAAGATAGCAATTGCCAAAAGACCCGGTACGACAAGGATGACACCGAGGGGGATGATATAGGATTCTCTTCCACCTTTGCGGACGGTGAAATTATCCACGATGGTGCCGATTAAAGCTCCTGGATGTGTAAGTCAAAAGGAGTCTATCCGAAGTAACCAAGGTGAGCTCGTCAGCTTACCAAACGTGACCCAATATGTCAGGAATCCCATCATCATACCTCTATACTTTGCTGGCGCGCATTCCTGATCAGGTATCAGTGGCAGACTTTGGCGCGAACAGTGGGCACATACTAGAATATACAGTTGTGAAAATGTATCAAAAAGGCCATTTGAAAGGCCCATGACTAATCGCGCAAAGTATAGAGCTCCAATGTTCGTCGTCGTCATCATAATGATATCGGAGATAAGGCAAAGAATCGAAGCAATCCACAAGGACGGTTTCCGCCCAATGAACTTAGCAATAATACCTTCCTCTAATTAGTAGCTCATCCAGACTCAACAGTAGAAAATTGTATACCTGCAGTTGCACTTGTAATGAAAGACCCAAGAGTCACCAAAGATGATATTAGTTGTTGTCTAACGGTAGAAATGTTGTACCCAATGGGGCTCTTATGGTCTTTGTACCCAAATATCTGAGTGGAAATGTTAGTGAAAGCAAGATAAAAGGAATTTGATCAATTATTACTTGTAGAAAGCCTGGCATGGCTTGCAAGCCACCGATGATAGTTGCATCGAAGCCGAATTGGAATGCACATAGCGAAACAATGAGGCAAGATAACAGAGACTTCCAGTGGACCAAGAGCTCATTCTTTCCCTTTTGGCTGGACATTGTAGCTTGGAAGCGATCGGATCGCGATACTATTTGATGGTGTTTGCAAAACGAAGTATCAATGAGAGATAAGATGAGGAGATAGGAACAATATAGTGACTGACGTGCTTATCGTAGTACTCGGAAACTGCCCCACAGCGTTCAATGGATACCGGGCGGGGTACAAGGATAAATCAGGCCCGTCCCGTTCTAGGAACATTATGCATGTAGCTTACAGCAGCCTACGAATAAGATGCGTGTCAGCTTCCTTGTATCGATAGGTCAGGGGTCGTAGACTTGGGTGACTTCGGCAGATATCGCCAAATCAGTGCAACCATTTACAGGCCGGCTAATAACGACCCAATGGAATGCAAGAAGAACGCAGTGTATATGGACGCTCATGATAATCATTGCAGCCTTCATGAAAGTCAAGCCCAATGTGGCAATGACTGCTTGGCACAGTGCTGACTGTAGTCAGATTTGCGCCTTCCCTTGCTCAAATTCTTTGAAGCTTTGATCATAATGTAAGCAGGTTCTGATGTATCACAGTGACCCGAAAGTCTGGATTATCTTTCTAGCATAGCGTATCTTGCTATGTGTCACATGTCATATTTTCAGGAGTTGGGACGGAAGTGTGATAGTTATGACATAATGTTATTTGTGTACGACGAAATCAATGATCCTCTACATTTTCGATGCTGAACAATGAAACAGTACACGAGGAAATACTGCATCTAATCTCTACAAAACCCGAACTAATTTAAATGGCCCCATAAAAGAGCATTTGTGCCGGCAAGCCGATAGCTTTCAACACATATAAGATATTGAAATCCTCGACAGTATCTTCAAAGTCTGCCTCCAAAAATAGACCTAAGATCTGAAAGTCAATCGTTTAAGCAAACTCGACGAGTCTCACACACAAAATTAGCTAACTTGCTATTCGTTGAATATCGATTGTCGATTCGTATTGGAGAAACTCAATAATACTTCTATTATCCTTCCGTTGAAACAATCTATTGATGTTGTAAGCCAGTCTCACGCCTCCTCCGGCAGCCACAAATAGTTTGAGAAATTCTTCTCTGTCCGCAGTGATATTAATTAGTCTAAATGGATCGGATATCTTGTCCCCTATTTGCAGGAACAATTTTAATATTTTTTCGTTCGTTAGTAATTCGTTATTGATCTTTTCCGATAATATATAATCGGTTTGTAAAATAAATACCCATTGATTAAATAAACGATAATCGGAATATATTGTTTTAATCTAATTTTTTAAAATTTATAATATATTTAGCAAATTTTTTAAAATTTCAATATAATATTAAAACCTATTATTCTTTTGTTTTATGTGAGTATATAAATCTACTGAAATCTCTTAATAAACATATACCTTATGTTTTGAGCTCAATAGCTTACAAACTATAACGATTTGCTTAAATACATTGAAGTTTATATATAATACCAGTGATTTGATTTTCATGTGAACCGAAGTATACTTCTCGCCGTTACTATTAATGAATCTTTTGACAATAATATCATTTTTTATATATTAGTATATAAATTCTTTGGATATATTACTAACAATTTTTTTAATATGAATAGGAATATCGGCGTATTAGAAAATAATTATTAAATTTCTATAAATTTTAGATATTATGTATTCTGTAAGGAATAATACAGGAGTATACCGCATCCCCCTCAATAGCGGTTTTGGAAAAAGAGAAAAGAATTTTAAGGACTCGCAAAGTACTCCGAAATGCTATTAAGACAACTTATTGGATAATGGTCTTTTTGAGGAGAAAATAGAAGAAAGAAAACTACTTGAAATAGGGATTAAAATTCTAAAAATATTAAAATCTTGACCTATTTCTTAATATAAATATTTTAATTTTTATATTTTGATTAAATTATAAATTATTAGGGCTAATTTAAGATTATTTTTATTTACGATTTATATATATATATATATATTAACCAAATATTATATACAAATTGGGCGAAAAATCAAAACCGGCCGAAAACCAGTTGAAATTTAAATCCAACGAACGCACGCCTTTTTATTAATTATTTTAGATAAAATGTTATAATCTATTCTAAAATCTGAAAAATATAAATCATAATCGTTTGGAACGAAAAATAAAAAAATTAATTATATTTTTATATCGAAAGTAAATAATGGTTCGTCTTTAAGGTAAGATTGTTTCGTTATCTTGCGTAAGATTTGCCTAAGATTAAAGTTGTTTGTTATTTTGTAATGGTTTAAAAATTAATAATCAATCCTATTGCCGAAGAATAATGCTATTGTTTTCCCTTATATAATATTCTTCGTCCTTTCATACGGCACAATAGACCTTTAGTAGCGAGTTTCTTTGAGCAGAGATGAAAGGGACGCCATGGACTTCACAATTCCCATTCACGTAGAATGAAAAGACATATGGGTTCCTTAACAAGGAACCGTTGCTGACAACGCATTATTGAGAGAATTTTCTTGTCTGGGGTTATTTGATTCATTTATCTCTTCCGACTTTAGCCCTTTGTAATCATAGGACCCAGACGTCCTTCTTTCTCAAGTTTCCCCTCAGCTATTATCCTCTTCACGCGCGTCAATCTCATTGGCCAGGGCGACCACCAGTGCAGAAAAGCGAGCCAAGTTGTTGTTACCCTGAGTCCGGGACTGTCACGGGGCGTTTACTTCATACACATTTAGATACTGTGGTATACCGGTAGTTTTTAATTTCTGTCAAAGTCGTTTATAACCTCCGACAAACATCGAATTCGGCCGAAATCATGTGGTGTTCAGCCACTTGTTCCTCTTATTGGTAGCTCGGGGAATTGTACGTAGACTTAAGCAGTTACGTATGAAAGCATGTACTCGATATTTTTCATGCATCATTATTAATCGGGAGTGACGTTCCGGAACTCGGGAATCTGAGCTCATCTTGGCGGTCTTAATGCAAATCCCGGATGTCAGCTCGGAGCTGATAAATCACCTAACACAACACATTTTGACCCTCCAATTGTTTTCACTCCACTCGAAATACATTTTCCTTTTCACATCGCCATATCTGACGATACCAAAATGACACCAAAGAAGTATGGCATATTCATTCTTCCTCATAGCTGCGAGAGCCTACGAAAAATCTACCTTCCTCTATACCGAGATCTGAGGCTCGAATCTTTGACGACTGGCGAGATCTCGGGCAGTTACGAAACCGAGTTAAAACTTCCGCTCGGCCATTTCGAAAGATGGCTCACTGATCCCCGCCGAACCAACCTGATTGCTGTCTATTATACCGAGGCAGACGAAACGCGTGCGCTTGAGGAAGGAGAATGGGTTGGACTTTACCACCTCATCGGGCCAGTTCCTCTCTCCGAATGGACGTGGCCAAATATTGGAGGTCTTCGTCCCGACACGGAAGAAACGCGATGGCATATATGCGGAGCATACGTTAAGCCAGCGCATCGGAAGGTCCAACCCAGTTTGACGAAACTGCTTGTCAAAGCAGTGAAAAGACACACAACAGCAGAGACTAGGCGCCTGCTTGGGCCGCAGACCCTGGAGGAAGGTCGTTCAAATATCTGGATACGACTGAGAACTGCAGTTCTTCTCGGTAATAGAAACTTGATTCTACACCATAAGAAGCTTGGAGGCGAGGTGGCAGGTTATGTTACGGATCATGCCGCCGGAGAAGCTAGTGAGAATGGTTATGCCGCAGAGTCATCTGAGGAAGGCAAAGACTCTGAAAGTCACACAGAAAAGATTTGCGTTGTCTTGGAGGACTTGATGGAAATCCATGCTTTGTATGATTCTACCTCACCTTGTAAAGGTATTGCAAAGCTCTAGCCATTTGGGGGCTAGGCTGATAAGTTCGACAAAGAGACTTTCAAGGCACTCGCATGTTATTTTCGTCTGGTGAAACGTTTTCTTCAATGTATATATTCGATCATGCAGCAGCCTTCATTGTCAGTGCTGGCTCATTTACTATCTCTTCACAGAAATTATACCATGAAGCTCAAGGATTTGGAGATGTGCAGAGGTCGATATCCCTTTGCTACTCCCCGTTCCTCCGGTCTACTTTAACGAGCCCCTGAAGCAGCCCTGAAGGACTCGCTAAACACCAGAGACCCGCATTTAGGCAACACAACCCCACGCCAGTGTTTTCGACTCATACATTTTGAGAACTCTCCTATATTAACAGCTCGGTATATACTTTGCAAAAATACTCCCCTGACGCCCATTCCAGCCATGTCACTACAGCTATTCCCGGCCTCCTTCGGCGATATAGATAAGCTTGTTTATGTGATTTATACTATTTACACAGATCCTTACAACCTATTCGTGGACTTATATACCTTAGGACTGGGATACGATTCACCGGTCAAATGTTTACGTGGCGAAAGAGAGACTATTGCGGATTATCTTTAGAACTGGAAAAACTCTTGTACAACGTATTGGTTGAAGATCGTGGATAGTGAGACGGGGAAAATCGTGAGGTCGATATCTCTGCCTGGAAGACAATATTTATTACTTAGAATTGCGGTTGACATATATCCAGCGCATCAAACTGGGAAATTTACAACTACAACCTACACGAAAATCTGTAGCCTATTAAAGTTCATTGGTTTTCTAATAGATCGCGGCTTTGCGAATATACTTATTTTTTAATCAATACTCGAGCTTCTCAAGAGTTGGAATATTCTCTATGCCCTATATTTGTACGTAGTCCCTTTCCACAACTTTGACTCCTCGCTGACCATTTTTAGCGTTTGAAATTTATGTCACGTTACCCAATATCGGTGTTGAGGAGCGGCAGTATGATGCTTCAATAGGGCGTCGATGAACTGATGAATTTAAGGTTAAATATATTATTGAAACTATAGTAGACCAATAATTTTTGTACGAACAATTTGGATTCGTAATAAAATAAATCGTGGATACGAAAAAGGAAAAAATAAACGAAAACAAGGAATAAATAAAATTACAAGAGAGATACCCTTTAGTATTTTATTGGATGGAGCGACCGGCGAAATTAAAGAATAGTAAATTGATAATACACAACCCTTAGTTAGTGTCAGTTTTCTCCGCCTTTCTCCAAAAGTCTTGCCATTTGCACTTCGAATCCAACCAGAAGACGAGGGAATTGAAGCTGTTTTCAACGACCCGAATCTACCCCAACAGGTTGCACACGTTTTGAACACAGTATACCAGATGCAGGTTCAAGCCTCTGGCAGATATCGGATAACTCTTGGCTGGCAGTGGACAGCTTGGAAAGCATGAGCTCGGCGGACGACTCTATGGTTATGTTATCCATTAGCTGGTAGAGCTCGAATGTTGTCGCCGCTTGGAGGTTGTTTCGAGAACATGGGTCTGATTGGATCTATATTGCTTGCTGGGAAGGAAAAGGAGAGTATGAGGATAGCTTGAGAAGCACCGCTGAGAAGCTGCCGGCTGGCAGCAGAGAGTAGTGATCCATATATCAGGTGAAGCGATTTCATGAATGGTGGAGATTCGAAGAATATTTTCTATCACTATTAAGTATTAAGATATTATTTGCGGTCTTCGTTACGAATACGATACCATTATGTATCGTCTATATAGAAGCTCATTTTCTTCTGCAGATATATTCGGTCCTCTTTTACTCCAAAAACTCTGCTACCAAAATTGTATGTTTTCGGGTATTATATAATTCGCTTGATTATAGTTTTGAATCTATCGATATTTATTTTGTTAATATAAATAATATTTCGGATATTGGATGGCGCTAAGGCAGTCTGATAAATATATATATTGTTGTAATTCGGAGAAATGTATAAAATATCAATATCCATCAAAATTATTGAATATTAACAAAATTAAAGATCTACCAGCTAAGGGATATACTTATTGTATTATTTATATTAATAATAAATTTTGTTAAGAAAATCCTAGATTGATTAAATTTGATTAATGATATTACTAGCGATAATAATATGAAGGGAAATCGGTATTAAGAATTATTTTCGTAATTTTAGGATTTATTAATAAGATTAAAATTAGAGTTGATATTTGCCGCTATAAACGATCCATTAATTTGTCTAATGAATTAATTCGAATCTAAGATTGAACTACGATTGAGATTTAATATTTATCTATGGTATATTAATATCCAGGTAGTTATTTATAATAACCAACTCTTTCGTTAAATTTGTAAATTATTTGTCCAATTTTATTATTAAAATAATATTATGTTATGAACGCTATATAAGAAGACAAGTAAAACATAATATAGGTAATTCAGTTCTAAGGCTCGGCAGTAGATATTATATAAACTAGGATTAATTGTATTAAAAGGACTAATATCATATGATAGGATCCTTAAGAGATCTGGGATCTTTATTATAAAAAAATTTAAATAATTCGGAGATTTTATATAAAATTTTTATTCTTTTTTTTATAATAAAAGTTTTGTATTTAATTCAAATAATATTTTAATATATTAATATTTTTATATTTGTAACAATTATATTATAATATTCTATTTTGAATTATAAAACCAATTTATAATAAATTTATATACTAGAATTAAGGGATTTATTGTTATATTTTGAATATTTCTAATATTTTCGAAAAGATATCTGAAAATATTTTTTACTAAAAAATCAATTTTGAAAAATATAAAAAAGGAGAAAACCCCAATTATTATTGTTCAGGAAAGATTTATTATTATTAAGCAATCCAATTTATATTATAGGAAATACTCCAAACTTGATTCGTTTTTTATATTTATAAATATTTATTACTTAATACATAACATTATATTGACTTTTTGAGTTGGTTATATAATATATTATATAATAATTATAGATATAAAAAAAATGATTTGATTAATAATGTTCAGTTTTAACTATTCAATATCAAATAATTGAAAATATAATTATTTTATTTAATATTTTAGAGAAAAATTTTTTTTTATTTTTATATATTATATTAATACTAAAAAATTTATAATCTTAAAATAAATTATTTTGAATTTCTTTCATTTTAAATTTTTTATTAGCGTTAAATTTATGCAAATTTATATAAAAATTATATAAAAATTCATTAAATTTTAAAACTATAACACGAGTATCTGGTCTATAGAGTAATGGGAGAAAAGGATTCAAAAATTGGGCGCTTCGTCGAGATGCAACAAATCGCAGAGACTGTTGTAGTGGGTGATCAGGTGATGGGCTTCATCATATGATTTAGTTAGTTTCCTGAGATCTTGCATATAAATGCGAGATCTCTCTTTCCGTAGAAAGGAGAACCAATACAAGATTCTTTTTCCTCATTATTGAGTTCATACCGCTATTAGAAGGGAAGCGGTATACTCTTCTTATTATTTGGCCTTTTCACTGTTGTCCAGGAAATGGGAGGGGCTTTAGACCTGCGGAACATTGTGGAGGATATATGCTGGCTTTCTTTGAGACATGGAGGCGACGACTCAGGGAATGGCATGGGTCGCTTGGGTCCTGTTACCGACTTGGCTATCTGGGGCCTACGAAGACAAGAACACCAAAGACTCAACCAAATCTCGGCATCAGTCTATTGTCCGTCGCTACCCACTTCAACCTTTTACCATTAATTCAACGACTGGTGGCTGAGGGTCATAGACCAACGAGCCATAACTACCTATTTGCCCCGCCCGTTCAAATAGCTGCTCAAACAGGCAATTTGGCGATACTGCAATATTTCCAGGAACGGATATCGGAGTTTCATTTTGAGCCTTGGTAGGTCACTGGGGCTTTAATAAGAAATGATACGGTCATTCTTCAACAGGCCTTGCGATTGCCGTTGAGGACGGACGAACTCGAGGCCAACGATGCCAATGAGGCAAATACGTCCAATAGGCCTCGCACTTCGAGATTCGAGCCTATCTATCATACATCGGAAACGGGCAGAGCTATTTTATCGGCGAGAAAACACGCAAATAGCCCCAAAGCCTTTGATTATCTCACCAACATGCTGATTCCATGGCCTACTGCTACTCAAGATGCTTACGACGACTTACGAATTCAGTCATTGTTTGGAAACTTATCAATGGTACGCCACCTTCTTCATCTCGGTGTTCCGGTACAGAGACCCAACGTATGTTTTGAAACGCCCTTAGTCATGGCCTGTAGAGGGTTACACCACGACATGGTTGACTTATTACTCGAAAATGGTGCGGATCCCAACTTCTTCGGGCACGTTGGAATGCCGGTCCTGCCGCTGCATGAATCAACTACAGCTGGGAACCTGACCATCGCTCGCAAACTTTTGGCCCGGGGTGCGCTACCGACTCCAATGTACTTAGGAAACAGTAAGTACCCAGCGCTTTGGTGGGCATTTGCCCACGAGCATATGGACATGGTCAAACTACTGCTGAAGCATAGGGCTACTTTCGATGCGCCTAACTGGAGGGGCAAGGATTGGGTTGGCAAAGATCTGGCTGAGTTGGTATGCTACCTTAAATACGACTCGATGGCGGATATCCTACGACATGAATATGGATTTGAGATAAGAAATCCACTTCCTATTTTACCTAATGGCCCTGACGATGGCTGGCAATGGAGATGGATCGAAGCTGGGATGGCAAAGGGTCAGAGGATTAGGCTGTATAAATGGAGAGATACTTACGACTAGCCTGTATTCATATACGTCAATAAATCGGGGAATTGACTGGAGAAACTTTGGAACAATTGTATGAAATCCATGACTTCTGTTGCCATTTGAAAGACTGTTTTCACCAAGCACGGTGGGTAAGTTTTGAGGGCAAGCACTTCACAATTCTGCAACATTAGCTCATTATTCGTGATTTAAAGCCTTGGAGAAGGACTACTGAGACCTAGAGCAGAATGTCCCGCCGGCATAGGAGTTTACAAGCGAATTATCGACCGATTTAATTATGGTCGGCCTCCCGGGTAAAATCTAGGCGATATTCGGTGAGATGGTCATAGACCACGAAGATGGGATGCGGCATTGTGATATATTCAAGAGAGAGAAACAAGACCGTATGTATTTAAAGAGTGAGTAGAGTGCCGTTATCTCAAAATATGAAGCATAAGCAAGTTTTTCTCCGAATAATCATTAGAAGACCAAGTCCCAAGACAGCCACGACAGCCACGTGCCCACCACACATCCATTTCCCTATTTCGATTTACTCTTCCTCAGGAGGATCAAAAACCTCCCCCGCCTCGGTCTTCACCAGCTTCTCCCCGCCAATCTCAATCTCTTGACTAGGAACCAGAACAGCAAACAACCTCGCAACATCCGTCCCCCGATTAATATACTCATGATTCGCGCCCCTCAGAACAATCACATCGCCCTCTTGAACCACCTTCTCCTCCCCACCATCAGTCCTCAAAGCCACAGTACCTTTCATAACGACTACATAATCCAGACTAAGCGTCCTGTGCATCCATCCGCTCTCAGCGGGCATGAGATCCAAGACACGGGCACTGGGCCCTTTGGTGTCCGCGAGGGGGACGAGGGTACGGTGCGGTTCCTTAATGGGGAGAGTGTTGTTGACGGGGAAGGAACGAGAGCGGTGGATTTGGATGATGCCGAATGCGGAATCAGAAGTAGGAGCATTGAAGGCTGGGGCGGTGGTTGGGTCAACGGGTGTGAGGGTCTCGTCTGAGGTGAAGAGGGCGGTTCCTTTTGAGTCGTGGCCGAGGATTATGCGGCGAACGGGGGCGCTGAAGTTAAGGTTTGAGGAAGACATTTTGGTGTGTTTTGAAATGTATAGATTGGGAATAGATAACGGGAGGTTATTGGTGTTTGGTGGAGAGTTGATGATTTGAGAAGTTGGAATTGTTGGACTTGTTGGACTGAAAACTTGGGGACGATGACCTCTTTATAATTTCCAGTATTTCATATGTGTTCCATAGTATCAAAGTTAGATATGAACTGATTTGAAATTCAGAAGCTCTCTTGAGGCTTTAGCAAGTGACAAAAAGGGCGTTGAGCGATCTGATTGGATGAATCGCTTATTCGAGGAAAAAGTCTTGGCATTCAGGGGGAGATGCTTAACCGAGAATGCTCTAAAATGCTCCACTCTTACAAAGCAACTTGCGACTAAAAAGAAACGTATTTCGTACTAGTAAGTAAGGAATCCATATGGTCCATGGTTATATCCGACGATATCCTCTCTGGCTTAATAAAGTATCGGAGTTAAAATTGATGGAATCCAGTCCTCATGTGACTACGGAATTTCCATGAAAGCAAACTGTCAGAGTTCAGGAACAGGTGGAAAGCTGTTCGATCCGAGAAATTGGTCATTGGTCAAGACCAAGACCAACCACATCTAAACCTTTTCAAGAGATCTGCAACAAATCTTGCAATGGCCGCGTTTGGCGTGGGACTTCAACCCATTTTCGAATCAATTACAACCGGACAGGGCGTATGTAATTCCGGTAACAGATGGGTAGACCAAGGATCTAGAGCATGTATTATGTAGCCCAGATAGTCTATCCACTGTATCCAGGGCTTCCAATACGGCCTTGGCAGAAGGAGGCTCTGTGCGTCGAGGCGCAGTTTTCGGGTTCTCAGCGACGCTATTGGCTAGAATGGACCCGCCCGTATTCAACTACAACCTCATCGCCGCTGCAGTGTCCCGTTTTCTATCAGCCTCAAGTACCTTTCTGTTCCTTAACTGCATCTCTCGCACGATCTAGCATCTCATTCGACAACGCTTCGGCTTTAGACACATCCCATTGGTTGGGTGAGCGTGCAGGGGGGAATCGTGTATCAATGTCTGCAAATCGGCGTATGGCTAAAACTAGAACTGGGTGCTTGCAGTGCAAGCAGAGGAAGATCAAGGTACGTGAATAGTCTTTCTTTGGATAAGTTTCGTTGTGATCCTTGTGGTGATTTCTTGTCTGGGCTCATATAAAAAGTCCTCGCGCCGCTCTGCTGGTTTTCTTCCCCTAGTTATCTCTTTCAAAGCGGGTGTTTTGAATTTTGTCTCCTCCAGTCTTACAATGGACGCTTTACTTATATTTTTGTTTGCACTTCTGGGGATTGTCATTGCCGTTGGAATTGCTGGGTTCGCGCAGATGCTTCGGACGCAGAAACTGCAAGGCAAGAGCAGCAATATTTAAGCTGACTGGTCCAACTCCAGTGTGACGAAAGCAAGCCCTCTTGCATGCACTGTTCAGGGCGCAAAGCTCCATGTTCCTATCTCCAGTATATCCCACTAGGCTCCCGACCTCGCCAGCATACACGTCCATCGATTCAAACTTATACTACAACAAGCACACGCCAATTCCTCCTAACCAAACCCCTCTCGACACTACCCAAACACTTGACCACCCTCGACCTCAGACTCCTTCATTTCTACACAACAACCACAACAACCACAACAACATCCCTACTCAGTCCCGCTCTAACAGGAACACCCATCTGGCGCACCACCATCGTCACCCTCTCCTTCTCCCATCGGTTCCTACTCTCCTCCATCCTCTCCCTCTCCGCTCTCCACCTATCTTTCGCATCTCCCAACCCGGCATACTCACACATTGCCACCGCCTATTACACACAAGCTATTTCATCCTTCAGGCGGGAAATCCAGGCTTTAGGAAAGGATAACGCCGCTGCGTGTTGTGCGGCTGCTTCCGTGCTGAGCTTGTATGCGTGGGCGCTTGCTGGGGAGAGTCTGTTTTTTGGGGGTGGGGAGGTGGTGCCGTGGCATAGGCTGCATAGGGGGGCTAGGGAACTGATTCGTTATGCGTTGCGAGTCGAGGCGCGGGACGAGAGTCAAGAGGGGGTGTGGGAGGTCGTGAGGAGTTGGATGGCTTTTGGTCCTCGATTTGCTCCCAAAGTGAGCTTGAGTGAGGAGGTGGAGGAGATTCTTGGTGCGTTGCCGGGATGTTGGAAGGGAACGGGCTTGAGTGAAGAGGACGAGGGCGCTTTGGATGACACGGTGGGGATTTTGAGAGGCTTGTTTGGGGTTGTAGATGCGACGAGTGAAACTGGGGGGTTTGAGGGCATGATGGCGCTGTCGTGGGCTGCTATCATGCCCGCCAGGTTCTGTGAAATGATTGAGGAAGGGTTTGGACCGGCGTTGGTATTGATTGCTTTTCATTGTGTCCTTTTAAAGCGATATGAGGGGTTTTGGTGGATTAAAGGGAAGGCAGAGAGTGTTTTGAGGGTGGTGAGAAAGAAACTTCAGAGCGAGTGGGATAATTGGTTGGCATGGCCTGTAAGGGAGATTGAGAGAATGGAGATGGCAAGACGGTGAAACTGAGACGACGGCCAATTTATTTTAATGTTTGTAGATCAATTAAATTGTATTCTATTTCCTACTTACTATGAGCTGAGGTCACTGTAAATAGTAGTCTAAAAGTGTGGGGAAAGTAATAAAAAACGGAGGGAGTTCATTCTTTCATTTAAGGGTAGACTCTGATAGGCATTTGAAAATCAAGGGGCGAAGCTTGATCCAGAATACTGTGCGAATCGCACCATGCGATCGAGGCCCTTACAAACTTCCGGACCCTGCATTACGAAGTCGTTGAGGCTTGGTTTCCATTAGAAATGAAGAACAGCTGAGTTTCGAAGTGTTAGCAAGGCTGATACATCGTCAATATACTTCGTAGCATGTGATCAATGAGGCGGTGGCGGAGCACATCTGCAGCACTCTACTATCCCTCAAATTCTACCATCTTCGCAGCGACGCGCAAAGAGGCCGTTCTCGTGCTGATCTCCCAAACTTTGGCTCAAGAGTTTTGCACACTGTCCAATAGCAGTTTTCTCTACCATAAATTTGCAGCGCTAGAAGAATAGCTCGCAGATAGTCATGGCTGAAACTCCGACCTTTTTACGTCTTGAGACGCGACTTTGTGAGACGTGTCAGATCATATTTAACGAATGGCCTCTTCCATTGCACGAGGGGTCACAAAGGTTCAACCACTATGGGAGCTATTTAGCCCTACAATCGTCTGGTGAGGGAGGATGTGGCCTCTGTGCTCAGTTCATACTAGGCTTCGAAGAAATAGAGCCTTGGTATGATCATCCGGACTATTTCGATCTTAATCAAGTTGTCGAAGACAGGTCTGACGATGCAAAATCAAACGACAGTATTTCGAGCATGGAGGTCGTTACACCTCAAACTGGTACTTTGGGAGTCAGGGGTTGTGGAGATACCTTGAAAATTCGCCTGGATCTTTACGTCCCTTTTTCGAAAGATACCTCACTCTCAGATGCCGAAGAGTACAAATGGAGCGAAGCAAAACTGCTCTGCTTTCATTTCTCAGTCTTCATAATACCCCCTGCCAGGCAAGGTTAGTTCAGTCTCCAATACTGCGAACAGGTTAACAGTGCAAATCAGCATTATCACATGGCCCCCTCATGTCGAATCCGAGCACCTTTGATGCATTTCCGCAATGCAGGACTTGGCTCCGCGAGTGTTTAGCCTCGCATGATAGCTGCAAGTCCTTAGAGCAGTCGTGGCTCCCAACCCGTCTCGTTTATATTGGGGAAGACGGGCCACGATTGTGCCCCTCGAGCGAACTAAAACCGACAACTGCGTATGCTACATTAAGCCATTGCTGGGGTGGTCTGAAATTCGTGACTCTAACGAAGGCCAAATTAAGCCAATTCCTACGACTCATCCCGGTCGAAACGCTTCAAAAGTCATTCCAAGATGCGATTCATATCGCTCGGTATCTTGGTTTCCAATATATCTGGATCGAATCGCTTTGCATCATTCAAAACGACGAAAATGATTAGAACCATGAATCTGAACTGATGAGGAGCGTTTATAGATGTTCAACTTTGAATATCGGAGCCTCGAGTGCGAAGGATGGCACTATCGGTTGCTTCTTCCCGAAGCGAGTCTTGGAAATGTCAAATTCGACTGCAGAATGCTACCAAAGAAACTTTATATGACTGTTTCGCTGATAAAAGTATTAATCCGCAAGAAGTACCACTACATAGAAGAGCTTGGGTAGTACAAGAACGCTTCATGTCCCGTCGAATGTTACACTTTCACAAGGATCAGGTTTTTTGGGATTGCCACCAAAAGCCAGCATGTGAAACTTTTCCCACTGGATATCCAAGAAATGTCTCATCATGTTTCAAGCTTCAGAAAGGTTCAATTCTACATATGTGGGGTAGTATTGTGTCCGAGTACTCTGGCGAGTTGACGCGACATAGTGACAAATTTGTCGCCCTTGCGGGACTCGCTCAAATGATGCAAGCTGAAACGAATGATGATTATGTTGCAGGGTTGTGGAGGAGAAACCTCGAGACACAGCTTTGCTGGTTCGTTCTCAACGGAAGAAGACGAGTCACGCCTTATTGTGCCCCTACATGGTCATGGGCCTCGATAGAAGCTCGCGTCAATATCAGCAGTCATTTCAGTAAAAATCGAACGGCAGAAAGCATACATATTCGGGTTGTTGATGTGCAGGTAATTTATGCCACTTCAAATCCTTTTGGAGCAATCGTCAGTGCAAGTCTGCGCCTGAGATGCGACTTCCTCTGTCCTGTTATCATTGACGGCACCGAAATCATTCTTGGACAGGCTCCCTACAGAAACCCTATCATCTGGAAGGATTGTTCAGAAATTTACGACGACGGCAGCGAAATGCTCTCCACAAACATCTGTCTTCTTCCAGCCATGAGCTCGACTGGCTTGTTGTTACGGCCAACGGATAGAAAGAGAGGGCAGTATCGAAGAGCAGGCGTGTACTGGATAATTCCAGAGAAAGATGGAAGCGCTGAATTCGTTTCAGCGTTTCAATCTACAGCATGTCAGGCGGATGATGCGAAGTTCTGTGAGCCTTACGTGGAGAACGGCGTTGAAATGCGGCGCATCATAGAATTAGTGTAGGGCTCTTCGGAATTGTTGCTCTGCTTTATTATTCTGGCGTGATCCATGGATGTATGAGGCTGGCGTGCAGGATGGGCTCTGATTTGACAGTCGAGTATCTGCCGTTACGAAGATCGTAGCCAAAATTAAAGATATTTGAGTACCTCCGTAGACTGGATCGCTAAACTGCCCTAGAACCCCCTAGAAGACTCTGTAAGGTTTTAGTGACATTACCTTGTAGCGCCCTAGAACGCTTTGCGGGTTGCCCAAGCGACACACTCCTCATTCAGGGGGCCGGCAGAGCCTTACAGGGCTGTTTAGCGGTTGGTGGCGGATTTCTAGGGTTTTAATAGGGTATTTTAGCAACCCACAGGGGCGCAGTCCATTGAGATGTCTTTACTTTTGGCCGCAAACTCAGGGCGCAGTGATAGGCACCTTTCCTTTTCACGGTCAGGGAAATTAATCGTAAATATTTCTCGCAGTTCTTGACACTCGCGTTTCTCTAATGCTCACCACGTTATGTTAAACTGGTCGAGATGATGCAGGCACCCGAATTGAAGCCTCATCAGCTGTACCAAAACTTTCGACTCCAGTCAAACACAGACACGATCAGATTATTGGAATTTGGCGCCGAAAGATGCGATTATCCGAATACACTGACAGCAACGTTCCGTATTGCTGATTTAAAGCAATGCCCATCCTACGCGGCTCTGTCCTATGTTTGGGGTCAATATTCGCCAACAGCCGTTTCCATTCATGTCAATGGGTGCAAGCTTGAGCTAACTCGAGACTGCTATGAAGCACTACTCGCCTTGTCCACACGGCGCCGCCAGTTGTTGATCTGGGTCGACTCGATTTGTATCAATCAGCAGGATGATCATGAAAGATCGTCGCAAGTTGCATTGATGGGGAAGATATACACCTGGGCAAGACCTACTTTCGTCTGGTTAGGTTCTGCGACTGAAGATTCAGACAAAGCAGTCCAGATTCTCCAACACGCATCTGCTCTGCGCGTGCGGCCCCCAGGGGTGCCGTGGTCACAACATGGAAAGGGGGGCCTCAGTCCACGTCGAGACAGACTTGCTCTCATTATTCGTGTAATCAGAAATTACTACAGTATGCAATTTGGTGAGTTACTCAGTGCTTCCTTTAACTGCTAGTCCACTGACACGTTTTCTACATCAGGGTCCGGCTTCAGAGCGGAGAGATATCTGCGGCGAGAGCACGACTTCAAAGTTCTTGAAAGAATCCTCATACATCACTGTGACTGGTTGAAGCGCTCATGGACGTTCCAGGAAATCATCCTTGCTGACGATCCTGTACTTTTGCTTGGATCCCGCTGCATACCCTGGGCCCAATTCATTCAAGCCTTGGACTTTCTTTGTGATCCCGTACCGATATGGCAAACCTGGTGGCTCCTCCGCATCTTCAACGGACTGTACGCGCGGAACTTTCAGTACAATGGTGAGCTCGATCCCTGGAAGTCATTGGTATCCTTGTGGGCCAACTTTCCTCGGAAAGCTGAATTGGGGTCTGATAAGGAAGGAGGTATGATGTCGGCTGCTAAGTATCGAGCGTTTTACGTTGATCGTGGGTATCTCGAAGCGTGCTTCTACATACCGGGGTTCGCGGCGACCTTTCTGTTACTCTTCTTCCTTTACATAACTCTCTGGGGGTTATATCAATACGGAGCTATAGCCATCGCGATGATCGGGGGTAGCATTTTGTGTAGCTTGGTAACTATCTTAATCTTGGTCATGTGGCCGAACATGAAGGACATCGTTTGGTCTGTAATAGGCGATCCTCAGCAAGCGATCATGACCGAGGTGTTCTCTGCTCTGCGAAATCGTCGATCAAGTGTCCCTCACGATAAGGTTTTTGCCTTGAGGGGCATCCTGGATCGGCTAGATCATCCACCGCAACAGAGCGACTACGCCGAGACTGTCGGAAAGATCTACGAGGAATTTTTTGTTGGAATTCTTCATCGCTATCCGACCTCGATCAACCTCCTGTTCGATGCCGGCATTGGAAGTCTGGATGCCCCTTCCTGGGTGCCGGATTGGAGCAGATTCCCAAAAAAGACATGGGTACCGGAGTTCTATATGCATCTTACTCCTCCCGTTATTGGCTCTGTCTTGTACTCGTTACCCTCGTTCGAGGTTGCTGATGGACGGCTCATATTACAAGGCAGGATTGAAGGACAAATAACCATTCTCTGTGATATGCTTGGCGACAAAATAAGCAAAACATCCGAACGGCGCATTGAGGAACATGGCATCGATGATTTGTTGCTCGAACTATTGTCACTGAGTGACTTTGCTATGACGATTGAGGCATCGGAGACTCTTGGTCAAGAGAAGAGTGGCCCTCACAGTCGCACTCGGGAAAGAATATGGGGAGCCATATATGCTAGTGGGTACGGGCGCGATCTGACCTGGTCTTTTGAAGGTGAGGAGAAACAGCTGCTACAATCGGTGACGATTGAACGTACGGTCCACCAGGGATTTGACAAGTGGTACGAAGCAATGGATAATCTTTTGAATCAAGAGCTAGGGCGAGCGAATCTATGGCAACACGTCAACGATCTCCTCAAAAGTCACGAGGTACAAGACTTTGTAAGAGACTGCCGCAGTCGTTTGGGGGACTTGCGGTGTCTCTTCTACAGTTCGGACCATACTATCGGCACGGGGTCACTCAATGCCCAGATCAGCGACTGCATCGCTATCGTTAGGGGTGTATCGCTTCCATTACTATTACGGCCTGTTGAAAATTCAAGCAGCACATTCCAGCTTGTCGGACCTGCATTCGAAGAGGGCCTCGTCAGCTTGTATAGCGCCAAGCAAGATGGAGAGTGGGCAAGGTGCGGTCCGATCAACTTGGTGTAAAACTTGGTGTAACAATACATCCTATCCATTCTTATTTCAGTAATACAGCCAATCCACTAAATAGAACTACCACTCCTGCTATGACGGTGCTCAGGGCGAAGCAGACCCGTTTGGCACAAGGGCAGTATTTGGCTGAAATGGCTCGCAAAAACGAGTGTCTGGTCTTCTTGCATACAAACTTCGCGCTGATTTCGCAGCAAATATTGCATTGATGCTCCTAAACTGTCTGCCTCACCGCCTGACAGGTGTTAAAGAGCCTCATACATTCTGACCAGCTTCTGCATCTCTTCCATGCGGTGTCACCACACCTTTTGGCCCCGGAATTTTAGCGATTGGGGAAACAAGCTGCGGGCTGACATGCCGAGAGGCTCTGATTTGGTATTGGGTCTTGTAATAATCCAAAAAGTCCATGTGATACTGTAGGTGCGCACGTGACACAAGAGATCTGACACCGAGTAACTAGCACCTATTTGCACTGCAATTTTAGCGTCGACAGCGCAGGCAAAAGCTGGCGTTCGGTCCAGACTCTGATTTAGCCGTGTTTTTTGCACTGCAATTTTAGCGTCCACGGGGCAGTTGTAAGGCTGGCATCTTGGAATACTGCCCTACTACGAAACAAGCTCCACCCTGGTTTTTAGGTCTCCGTCACGATGACAGGAGAAGACGGCCGGGAGTCCGGGAGTCTTCCCACAAATTGGACCGCAAAGCTCGCACTTGAATTTCAACATGTCAGTGACGGGTGTATGAGAACTACATTTCTGGGGAATGAAGAAAACAGGACACATGCCCACACTAAAATGTATCTCAACAGAAGAGTAATTGACATGATAATACAATCCATCTCTCAATAGTCCTGTAGAAGAATTGACTCTCTGGGGGAAATATGCGGTCATTGCTATTGTTTTTCCCGAAGGATTGAGATTACAAGCACTGCAATTTTAGTCCCCGCAAAGGGGGCACAAGGCTGGTATAGTCCGCATCTGATTCGACATAGGAAATCAGCACGCCCCGAAAGAGGAGCAACGGTATTTCAAGCACTGCAATTTTAGTCTCTGAGAAGCAGTTGTGAGGCTGGCATATCAAGCATCTGATTTGCTACTCGACATCCTCACGAGCTGAAAGAGAAGCAAAGCAAGGATTCTTGCATAAACACTATTGGCATCATATGTACGACGCATAGCACTGCAATTTTAGCGTCTGCGAAGTAGACACAAGGCTGGCATGTCACATATCTGATTTGGCATTGAAGATTGTCCGACTCTACACCGGAACGTTTTGCACTGCAATTTTAGTCCCCGCGAAGCAGACATAAGGCTGGCATGTCACGCATCTGATTTGGCAACTGGGCTTTATGCGATGCGCGGGAAGGGAACAAAGGCAAGGATTCTTGCATAAACGAGACGCAGGTTTATAAGTATGGCTGATTTTTGCACTGCAATTTTAGCCTCTGCGAAGCAGTCGTGAGGCTCTAAAAAGATCTTTGAAAAAAATGGCACCTGACATTGAAATCCTCAATACACGCAGAAAAGCATGACACAAACAAAAAATCCCCAACGCAAAACCGAGCAGTCCACGAAACGAAACAACACCCCCCACCTCCCACCTCCCCTCTCACCCCAAGCCTCCAAACCAATAAATGTCCGCACAACCAAAACACCCCCCCTCTTCCCACCAAACAGGCGAAGAAGGTAAAGGGCATCGTCTCGTCACCAAGCAAAGCGCGTATCAATATCAGCACATCTTCGGCACAACTGACGGTCATTGAGTGACCGAATTGCAATTTGACATCCGTGCTATTTCTGTTTCGTTTCCACAGTTTCCCAAAGGACCCACACCTCACAACTCACTGTTATAGTGAGAGAGAACAAAAGAAGAGGGACGAAGAGAGAGAGGAAAGAGGGGGAATAGTTAGTATCCTCATCAAAAGGAGGTTGGAATATTTGCTTGCTTGCTTGCTTGTTTCATTAATATACATCTCTTACTGAACCCACAAACTCACGACATTCCCATTCCCATCCCATCAAAGATTAAAAAGCCACGCTGTGCAGGCCTCAGTGTAGCGGCATAAGACATTACTGTAGTGTATGTATTTCGAAAAGGTGCATCCATCCATGCACCCACAATCGAAGAGTGAGAAAGTGTAAAGTGGGTTACAATTCGCCGTGATCGACTCCGGCTCCCGATGCTGATGGAGCGGCGCCTTTTTGGTATGCTGGGAAGAATTTTCCTTTTGAGAGCTCGCGGGCTGCGACGTCGAAGCGGGCGCCTGCTAGGTATGCTATGCCGATCTAGAGGCTTGTGTTAGCAAGAGTTTACGAAGGCAGTGGGAGTATTTATGAAGGAAAGGGAGGGAAGGGTAGGGTACCATTATAGCAGAAATTAAAGTAAGAGTTCCCAGGACTGCCAGCAGGAGGAAGAAGACGTCTTTCTTGGCCTCGCGTTCCTCTGCTTTTGTCTTTGTCTGTGCGGGTGTGAGGGCTGATGGGTCTTCGGCGTGGAGGAGGGTGATGGCTTTGGGGTCTTGGGTTGGGTAGATTGATTCGATGAATTGCTCGATCTGGGGTTGTCAGTACCATTCTCCACGGGATTACACAGCAACCTACCTTCCCACATGCAATGCTGATCTCAAGGAAGTTAGGATCAGTAGGAGTATTCTTCTTCGCAATCCTCCTCGCATATCTCTTGAAGATATCGCACATAGTCCGCAAATTCTGCGACGACTCCAACATCAATTGACATGCATCTCCCTTTGTAATCTTCACATTCTTCTTGAAGATATCAGGGTTCTGGAAGACCAGCTCCAGTGTAGCAATAGCCATTGCCTGAGGAATAGCAACAAAGTTGAAGACAGACTGGTCTTTGATACCAGCCATGTAGAACAGACATTCGTCCGCGTGTCGAAGCGAATTGAGAACCATTTCCGAGCTGCATCCCAGCGCTTTCTTGATATTCTTCGGATCGAAAAGTTCGTCGAAATTCGTGACATACTTGGACCAAATCTCCTTGGGGTAGAATCTTCGCTTGTCGTCGAAATCTTCTTTAATATCACGAATGATGTTTGTCTTTTGCAGGAATTGACCCATCGCCTCGGACAACTCTGGTCTCTTAATCAGTGCTGGGTTCGCGAGGCCGCTCTCTACGAATAACCTCGTCAATCCCTCTCCTACCAACCCTGCAACGTAATGGCAGTATAACTCGTAGTCCTTGATCGTGTTCACGCCATTGAGGTTGTGCTCCGCGTTATTGCAGTAATCCGCCATACCGTCACCCATCTTCTTGGTGATGTCCAAGATGATGTCCCGGTATGCAGGCTTCACCTCCTTGAACTCTCTAATGACACAGTCGAAATGCACCAGCAAATCGCGGTCCTTCTCATCTGGTCCATTCTCGTTGAACGTCCAGCCATCCTGGTCCATAATCTGATCGAATTTGCGCAGCAGAGGCTCCTTCTTCTCGAGGGGAATCGTCATGTCATCTTCGATAGTGTCGAGACCGCGGAGGATCAGGTAGAAGAGCGCTACGGGGACGAGCAGTTCTGGGTTCAGCTCTTGGATGACGGCGCTGAAACTTCGACTGGTCAAGTTGAGGTAGTGGAAGCATTTCTTCAGGTTCTCGGACTCTTTTGATGGGTCGCGGACGTGTACTGGTTCGTGCCATACCTTCCTGGAACAGAGTTAGAATTGATCAGATGGTGGGCCAGGGAGCGCGACTTACCACTGAATTATGGATCTGAGCTGGTTTGGGTGCACCGAGAGGTACAGGAGAGTTCCAAGGAGACCCATGGTGGCGATTGAGGGGGTATATTAGGGGAAGAGGGGGTGATAGTGAGGTATATGTATGGGGTTTTTATGTGGAGAAATGGCGAGGAAATTGGCACACGACTGTCATTGCTCGAGAGAGTAAACACAAGGGACAATGGGATGAAATAGTCGTGAACAAACGGAGCAAACGGGGGAGAGGAAAGACCGTAGTCCGTCTGAGAGATGCAGTTGAGAGGTAGGTGACACGGCAGAGAGGTTGAGGAGGAGGAGAAGATGTGTTTGCTAACACTTCACCCGTAAAATACAGTCGTTAAAGCTGCCCTTGCAATTTCTTCCCGATCGGCGGCCGACCGGGAAACGTCAGGTGTTGGAGCGGAATAATGTTTTAACCATTAGACGCACCAATCAAAAGCCTGTATTTCTAATTTCATCTGCAGGACCAGACCTACTCAAATCCCGGCCGGGGTCGGTCGCTGCACACGCCGTTCTGTCGTCAGCTCAGCCTCGTGGGAATAGGAGGGTGAGAAGCATCGACGACGTCAGATTTGTTATCGTACCTGCATATCTGCAGTGCAGGATGTTGCATTGAGACTACCACGCCTTTTTACTGTCACTTGGAATTAACACACAACCCAGCCAACATTATGCGGTAGCTTCCAAGTACTCGAAGCCGACTCCTTTTCCAATCGAAGTTGGTCGAGATCCGTCAGCCTCGACCGCCATTCCACGGCACACATCCGCTGCCATGAGCAAAACCAATGGCCAAGGCCAGGACATCGAGCTGAGCGCAAAGCTATTGAAAGATGACGAAAAGGAAAAACCAGCCGCTGTAGCAATTGCAGCACAATCACCCAAAGGGTTTCGGAAACAAGTGATTGATGTGGCATGTATTTTGCTGAACATAATAAGTACAGTGACGCTTGTTTTCTTGAATAAATGGTATGTCTGCAAAGAACAATGCTGCAATTATACTTCGAATTAAATAAACAAAACTAACAAGCAATACCTACAGGATATTCAAAGACCCCCAATTAAAAAACATGCAAATATCCTTCGCTATGTGGCATTTCACCTGCACAACCCTCGTCCTCTGGCTGGCCAGCAGATCCCCCTTCAACCTCTTCGTACCCGTCCGTCTGCCGTTCCTACAAATGATACCACTATGTTCTTTCTTCGCCGGGTTCCTGATTCTCGGGAACTTGAGTCTGGCATATAATTCTATCGGTTTCTACCAGTAACCCCCCCTCTTTCTCCCTCCACTCTCCCTTCAAACCCCCAAGTCCAAAATACATTTTACAAATGCTAATGAATTGGAACGAATACAGACTAGCGAAAATAATGACAACCCCCACAGTAGCCCTACTCCAATACACCCTCCTCTCACGCCCCCTCACCCTCTCCACCATTATCTCCCTCCTATCAATCTGCCTCGGCGTCTCGCTCACCACCACCTCTTCCTCTTCATCAACCGCCACACCGCTCGGTCTATCAATAGCCTGCGCCGCGTTTACAGTTACTGCTTTCTACCAAGTATGGATAGGGAAGAAGATGAAGGATTTCAATGTTTCGTCTCCGCAGCTGTTGCTGAATCAGGCGCCGATAAGTGTGCTTTTGCTGGGGAGTGTGGTGTGGTGGTTTGATAGGTGGCCGAGGGAGAGAGTAGCGGGGGAGACGTTGTGGGTTTTGGGGGTAAGTGGGGGCGTGGCGGCGGTGTTGAATTTGAGTCAGTTTTTGGTTATTGGGAGGATGAGTGCGTTGACGTTTAATGTTGCTTCGAAGTGAGTTCTCTCCCCCTTCCTCTGTGTTTAACTTCTTTGGAAAAGGAGACTGATGGGTCGTAGTGTTAAAACGATAATCATCCTCACGTATGGATGGATAAGTGAAGGGAGGGAATTGACTGCGAAGGATGCGTTGGGTATAGTACTCGCTCTAGGAGGAGCGACGTTGTATTCGCAGTTATCTCAGAAATAATGAATGGGAAAAGCGAAAAGGCGTTTCTACAGGGGTATGATAAAACGGGATGGGAATGTATATACAAAAATGAATTTATGACTCTAAAAACAGGGGTTCTATCGCTTCCAATACCGCTTCATTACTTAGGTTACAAGAGTGAGCCTCCAATGCCGATCTCTGATCTATCCAAAACCCATTCCTTCCTTTTCTACCTCGTAAATCTTACAACCGTACTCATTGCAAGCTTTGGCTTCTAGCCTTTTGGCTTGTTTAACATCACGTAGGAATATCTATTCTCATTAGCATTTCCAACCTAAATTTCAAAGCGATAAAAGGAGAAGAGAAAAACTAACCCAATAATCCCCCCAACAGTCATAATAACCCCCAACGCACTCTTATCCGCAACACTCCTCCCGCCCACCGCCCACCCAATCCCCACAATACTAACCGTCTTCAAATGCCCCACCACCGTACTACTAACCGGTCCACTACCCGCCACAATAAAAAACTGACTGATATTAATAAGAGCCGCAAATCCACCACTCATGAGGATCATGAGCCAGCGGTAGGTGGGCACGTCGCTGAGAACAGGGATGTGATCGACGAGCGGCACGGCGAACAGGAGCATGATGGAGGAGATGGGCGCTTGGTTTAGCAGGAGTTGCGAGGAGGACATTTGTAGTTTTTTGTGGTAGGCTGCTATTAGTACCGTGTACGCTGAACTTGCAAGCACACCACTCAGCGCGAAGAAAATCCCTAGAGATGAAGTCGTAGCTACGGCATCTGAAGCAGCGGGTTTCGTGTCGTAGTAACTTGTTACTCCGACGCCGAGGCAGACGGGGATTAGAGCTAGGGCTGCGGTGCGTGGGATCGTGGCGCGGTAGAAGACGAAGTTGATGATTGCTGTGGAGGGCGTGAGGAGCACGCGGCAGAGTTGGTAGACGGTTACGGTGCTGAAGGCTAGGGAGAGGTTGGGGAGAACGACGTTGAGGCACATGGAGAGTGCGAGCTGGTTTTGGTGTTAGGTCATGTGATATCAAAGTAAAAAAAGGGGGAGGAAAGGAAAGGGGGATATACAGGTAACATCTCTACAATGCCAGCACGTTTCGGGATGAAAGCTCCTATGCTTTTCCTGGATACGACATAGAGCGTTAAGCCCGTACACACGAAATGGAAAGATGCAAAAGAGGTTTGCATAAGCTTTAACGCAGGATCGTTGAAGATAGCTTTGTTGGTGAAGACGATGCCGATGGTGGCCGCCATGTTAATCGCGGTCCAGATGAGGAATTTGCGGCGCGTAGCCGCTTTGTCGGGAACGGGTTCGGGCTCTTGGAAGGACTTTGCATCGTCGTTGTCTTGGGCACCTAGGGCGTCCCGCTCCATGAGCGGGATTCCGTGCTCTTCATCGGTTTCTTTGGGCATCATGTGACTGTCCCTATCTTTGGGGAATTTGACAAGTGGTGGATGGGTTTGCGGTTTGGGTTACGAGAAGTAGGGCGCAAATGGGCAGAGACTATTCATTGCCTGCGCGATACCGAGATGCTGGTGATGCTGGTGCTGGTGAATGAATGTTGGATTGAAATAAATCTCGTGTTCGATACGATACGATACGGGGATTGCGGCTCCCTGACGCGCTGACAGCCCCTTGATTGGTAATTGGGTGCCGCGAGAATATGGATGATGTGAGATAACGAGAGAGAGGGGTTATAAATGAGAGTGCGAGCTATCACCGACACGCGCAAGAGGCCAGAATGGCAGTGTTAGGGGGATGAATGTCGAAGATTAAATTTTTGTTGTTGAATTTGGTATTGTTGCTGACGGCTGGCCCTGCGCCACAGCCAAGAAATTAGTTTGGCCTTTTTGGCCATGCAGTCGTATTTCTGACATGCAGATTCGATTAGAGGCTCTATTGAGAAGGGCTTGGTCAATGGAATTGAAGATATAAAGATTTCTTGTTATTGCTAGCTAAGTAATTATGTAGAGGACATCAAATCTCATGATTTTTTTCATCTACACCACAAGGCTAAATCCAGCTATCCGCTCATGTTTCAGCTCGGCTGCGCTTCCTAAATAGGAGTGAAATAGTAAAAGTCAGGTACTTTCGTACCAGAGAATCTCCTCGACCTTTTTTGCGATGGCGAGACCAAAATACTTGAAAATGCGTTCTTTCTATCTTCTTACTGTATCCAACATCAATCCAAGAAGCGCCTGTCAAACTCTGTCGGAGACTAGCTGAGCCACTTCCTGTCAGTTTCACCCGTATCAGTAAGGAAGCGGTTTATCGTGGGCCTAGCCAATTAGTGGGTGAGAATCTAGCTCCTCATTTTGAACCCTGCAGTGGAGTGGCATTGGCATCGCCACAGCCAATTGTTTACAAATCCCTACCTCTCCCCCTCCATCCATTTTCTTCACCGACTCCTGCAGAACTCGCACATTATATCCTCATCATCCCACAAAACTCTACCAAAACACATTCTTTCCATACCAAATCTCTACGACCATGGCTGCTAAACCTGTTTTCCTCATCTGGGGTGGTGAAGGTTGGGTTGCGGGCCACTTGAAGGCTCTCCTCGAGTCCCAAGGTATGCGCCTTCCCAACAGACCAGATCAGCTCAGGATCACAGCTCACAATTGAACAGGAAAGGAGGTCCACACCACCACCATCCGTATGCAAAACAGAGAGGCTGTCCTCGCCGAATTGGAGAAGGTCAAGCCCACCCACGTCCTCAACGCTGCTGGATCTACGGGCAGACCAAATGTCGACTGGTGCGAGGACCACAAGGAGGAGACCGTCCGAAACAATGTCATCGGTACCCTCAACCTCGCAGACTGCTGCTTCCTGAAGGGCATCCACATCACCGTCTTTGCCACTGGCTGCATCTACGCCTATGACGAGACTCACCCCATTGGTGGCCCAGGATACCTCGAGACAGACAAGGCCAACTTCAACGGCTCTTTCTACTCTGAGACCAAGGCGCACGTTGAGGAGGTAAATATCTCCTATAGCCACAACCTTACAACAGCTAACAATCTCAGATCATGAAATACTACTCCAACTGCCTCATCCTCCGACTTCGTATGCCAGTCAGCGACGACTTGCACTCCCGTAACTTTGTCACCAAGATCGCCAAGTACGAGCGCGTTGTCGATATCCCCAACTCCAATACCATCCTCACCGATCTCCTCCCAGCCTCCATCCTCTTGGCTGAGCACAAAGAGACCGGCATCTACAACTTCACCAACCCAGGTGCCATCTCCCACAACGAGGTTCTCTCTCTCTTCAAGCAATACGTCCGCCCCGAGTTCACCTGGAAGAACTTCACCCTGGACGAGCAAGCAAAGGTTATCAAGGCTGGACGATCCAACTGCAAGCTGGACACCAACAAGCTCGAGAAGAAGCTCGCCGAATACAACTACAAAGTGCCAGAGATCCACGAGGCTTATGCCGCGTGTTTCCAACGTATGGCAAAGGCTGGTGTGAAATAAATTTGTGCAGAGTTTACTTGCTTTTAAAAGTTGTTACTTTGCCTAGAATTTACACTGGAATATTTGCTAGTTGAAGCCTTTAAAAGAATGAAATGAATGAACAAAAAAGACAAAATTTCCAAAGTGAAGCGTGAATGCGGGGTGGCAAACAGCGTCCCAATGAATTCGAGTCACCTGCATGCAAGTTTCCGTGATACTTCACAATAAAAACTCATTCATTGTGAATCTCAATCCACCTCATACCCTATTCACCTTTATATAGTCCAATAACACTTCACCTGCCTCTGAATGGCTCAACGAGGCTAATAATTAATTGTGCGTCGTCATTTCGCAGATATTTTTGCCGACCGCACCCCCCAGAAAAAAGCTCAGCCTTACAACCCCCCATCGCTCTTTCCTAGGCCCAACGACGACGTTGCAGAAAGACCTTACGCCGCATCCTCCACGCGTCATATTTGGCAGAGCATAGACGATATTCTTGACTTTGTAGACTCTCACGAAACAGCACATTTACAATATTCGCCATGGTCGTTGATACGGCGTATTATGATATCCTGGGAGTCAAGCCAGATGCCACCGAACTCGAGATCAAGAAGGCATACCGGAAGCTTGCCATTGTAACACATCCAGGCAGGTTCAAAGATGACTCTTTTTCCTTCCTGTACTAATCCTCGCAGACAAGAATCCCGGCGACGACACCGCACACGAGAAGTTCCAAGCCATCGGCGAAGCCTACCAAGTCCTCAGCAACACCGACCTACGAAAGGCATACGACAAATATGGCAAAGACCACGCCCAACCTTCAGAAGGGTTCGCGGATCCGGCCGAGTTCTTTGGTACCATCTTCGGCGGCGAGGCCTTTGTGGATCTTATCGGCGAGATCTCTCTGATGAAGGACCTTACCAAGACGATGGACATCACGATGCAGGAGCAGGAGGAAGGGGAAGAGGAGTTTCTTGGGGAAGCAGAGGCTAAGCAAGCCAGTTTGGAAGAGGAGAAAGCGAGACAAGAAGCTGCAGCATCAGGATCGAAACCACCCGGAGTCTCCGTTGCCGACGAAAAAGACGCAGAACACCTCTCTTCCACGACAGCAGGCTTCGAAAAATTATCTACCTCTGAGAAGCCAGCTGCTAGTCCCTCTGGGTCCGGCACATCTACTCCAAGAAGAACAGGCATCCCAGTCCGACAGGCCATCATGGATAAGACTGAAGAAGACGCCCAGATGTCCGCTGCAGGCTTGACAGAAGAAGAGAAAGATCTCCGAAAGAAGGAAAAGAAGAAGGGTGGTCTCACAAAAGCACAACGCGAAGAACTTGCAGCCTACGAAATGGAGCGCGCAAAGATTCGTAAGGAGAGAGTAGATACCCTAGCCAAGAAACTCGTCGACAGAATCAGCATATGGACGGAAACCGACAAGGGGAAGGATGTGACGGCAGCTTTCCAAGAGAAGACTCGTCTTGAAGTTGAGAATCTGAAGATGGAGTCTTTTGGTCTGGATATCTTGCACGCTATCGGACAAACATATCTGCAAAAAGCAACTGCTTTACTTAAGAGCCAGAAATTCCTCGGTATTGGCGGTTTCTTCTCGCGGCTAAAGGACAAGGGAACCCTGGCAAAGGAGACTTGGAATACGATTAGCAGTGCGATAGATGCGCAGATGACTATGGAGGAAATGGCCAAGGCAGAAGAAAAAGGTGGCGAGGAGTGGACAGACGAAAAGAAAGTCGAGTACGAGAGACGCGTTACGGGCAAGATTCTCACCGCGGCATGGAGAGGCAGCAAGTTTGAGATCCAGAGCGTGCTGCGGGATGTCTGTGATGATATTTTGAATGACAAGAAGGTGCCGATGTCGAAGCGGTTGGAGAGGGCACAGGCTCTTATTATTTCGGGGGAGATTTATTCCAAGGTATGCATATTTCCAAGCGAGAACACACTGCAGATTCTCTAACACCAAACAGGCACAACGCAACCCTGAAGAAGAAGGCGACTACATGGCCTTTGAACAACTGGTCGCTGAAGCAGCAGCCAAGAAAGAAAAGGGCAAAGATAAGAAGGGCAAGACTGCTAAGAGCGATGTTGCTCATGCTGCTGCGGGGGATGTTCCGAATGTGCCCAAGCCTTGAAATTTCGATCGCGGTCAAGAGATTTAAGGTTCGGAGGGAGATGAGGGAGGAGGTTTGGTTATGAAGATTATGAAATTTTTGGAGTGGGGGAGGGAATGAGCATAGCATAGAAGAATTAATGGGAGAATCACCACTTTTCGAGATGGGGGTTGGCGCGATTCGAGAGGAAGTGTTTGGTAGGTAGGTAAATAGAAGTACAAGTCATGAAAGAGATATTCTTTTCAATATCAAGCAAGTTGTCGTCTCTATTCATTTCTTCGGTCCATTTCAGCAAACTCCGTCGCTTTTCGAAAGAGCTATTTTGAGTTTATGTTACGCGTCAAGCAAAAAGAAAGAAAAAAAAAGAATCCGAACGGAAATTCCACGGAACAGATTTTGAATTTAACTTGAGATACTAGTATATAAAAGGCTCCGAAGTCTCTTCACATCTTCACGACGCACTACCGAAAAGGATATATCAGCGTCGGCCTCCCAACCTCAATATCTCATCCAAACAAGTAATTTTTTTGTTGTTGCTGTGAAGAGGGATATTTATAACAAGGTTAGAATGTGTGATTCAGGTGGAGATTGAGGGGCTTGAGCTGGAGCTGAGGAATAGAGAATTGGAGGCGGGGATTGGGGGGGTTAAGATATGGGGGTATGAGGGAGGGGGAAGGGGGTATGAGCAGCATTCTCATCTTCCCAGCCTTTCCCTCAGCCTTCCTCGGCCTAAACGGCCAATCAGATGATGGAAATCAGGGGGGGTCGATCACAGCATCCACCCCACCAGTTTATTCTTGATCAGAGCGCGTTGCAGAGGCTTAGAAATCAAGTAAAAATGTGCAAAAGTTTCCATCTAACGTAGGATTTTGATTTTTAGCTACCATTAATTCATTTTTTGTGAAGGATGAGGAAGGATGAATAAATAGTGGGGTTTTAAATTCGGCCTGCCTCATCTTAATGGGAGGTTTGATCTGTCTAAGCGTTAGGACAGGCTGAGAATGGGAAGATGAGAATATTGGGTGTGAGAGGGAGCAGTGGTGTTGTGAGTGGGGATGGGGATGGGGATGATTTTAGGAGGGAAAAAGAAGTAATTAGACGTTTGATAGGGGGATGCTGTTTTAGTTGGAGCATGAAAATATCTTGAATTGACGTCTTAGCATATTGTGACTACTTTGTTATTTGAAAGCAATTTTCTTTTCCACTTGTTGAAAGGGCTAGGCTGGGTAGCTAATGAAGCAGAAAACGGTTATAAGTTAGTAGGTATGGTTATCTTGGGTACGAAAGGAATATCCCGGCTTCTGGAATATGCGTTCTTTCCAAATGCAAGACCGCTTTTCCCCCGCATATTCTTGTTAATCAGACTGTCTCTGATCAGAAGAAATGTCTCATTCGAGGAAGGAGATTCAGAATATGCGCAGGTTGCATGCAGAGAGGGAAGGGGCATCACTCATGAGTCAGAGAGCAGAATTTGGAACTCAGCACCAAAGAGGATCAGAGGTTATAACAGCACCAGATCGTCCCAGTGAGGCTTCGTAACTCCAAGCTCATGCCAGAATCAATCATCTCAGAATTCATCACCAATATTTCGACAAGAGTCACCTTCTCGATCAGTATCCACCATCCGGAGACAGCCAGAGCGATGCCTCAGCCACGAAACAGCACTTCTCTCGAACATAACTATGAGGGTATTGAGAGGTCAGTAGAAATGTATACTGAAGTTCGTAAGGCACTCAAGAAGACTGGATTGGAAGAAGGCGGTAGGGAGAATCGAGACGAGGAATTGAGAGGGGAGATTTGGAAGCCGGATAAGAAATTGGAGGAATTGAGGGGGGTGTTCTGGGAAAAGCACATGTGGACGGGTGAGTTGGCAGAGGAGATGAGTGAAGCGGGTACGAGGATTGAGGAATTGGAAGGGGAAATCAAGGTCTTGAGATTGGAAGTAGTGAAGAGGAAGATTAGGGAAGAGTACCCGGAGAGTGAGGAATGGAGTGAGATATTGACTAGGGAAGCGAATATGCAGATTGACTTATTGGGGAAGCGAAAAGGCATAGGGAAGCGTATGCGATGATTCAGGAATCGAAGGACGGGATTAGAGAAGTGGATATGAGGATTGGGGAATTGAAGGAGGAAATAGAGAAAGCGCGTAATCAATTGTGGGAGAGGTTGAAGAAATGAAAGGAAAGGAGGTGAGGAAGGAGGGCTTGAGCAAAAGGTGGACGGAGTAGAATTGATTCACCTTTCAAGAATGTTTTTTCTTCGAATATTAAATTCTCCAATTCACTCATCTGTCAATAGAAATCAAGTATCAACGTCCCAGCTTCTCTTTCTCCAGTCTGAAGACTTGAGAATCTTTTACAACCTCACTACAATCCAAATCGACATAATAATTTGGCACACGAACCTTCAATCGGCAAGAACAACCAAGATATGTCAATTCTTCCGACCTCTATACAAGTCTTAAGCAATCACACGTCCGCCACGCTACCCACGGCCTCTCAAACCACATCACTAATACCTCCAGCCTCACATCCAACTCCGAACGGGCTAATCATCTCACAATTCACCATGGCGCAAGAAGGCAATTCCGGTATTTTCAACGCAAGATTTGACAAACTCGAGAGGCAGGTGGCTCAACTGGAGGAGACCACGAAGGCGAATACCACGGAATTGGAGAAGGAACTCAAGACGATAAAGGAAGACCAGGACAGGATATTCAAAAGCCTTGAAGAATTGGAGAAAGAAACCCAGGAAGCTGATATGCAAGTCAAGAGGATAAAGGAGGAACAGGAAATGATATCCAGAAACCTTAAGGAGATGAAAGCGAGCAACGAAGAATTGAAGCGAGATATGAAGGAATTTAGGGGAGAAGTTAAGTCTATGGGGATGGATTTGAGAGATATTGAGAGGCAGATTAAAGCAACTGCGGAGGGTGTTGGGATACTTGCGGCCGTGTTTGGGGTAAAACAAATGGTTGGGTTGAAGAGAGGAGTAGTTGGAGGGGATTTAGATGTTGTGGAGGGAAGAGGGAGGGTTGCAAAGAAGCACTTACCCTAAAATACAAACTTCTCTAAATCCCATTTTCTAAGTTGGAAGCATGTGGTACCGTAAAAGAAATGTCTCCTCAATGAATATCTCATTGAATTATGGATATTCTCAAAATGGAAAAGTGCAGTAAAGCAGCGATTCAATCCTTAAGGCCTACCCTATTCACAAACCCCCTTCCCTCTCCCTCTCCATAAATACACCCCTTACCTCCCCATCTCCACCCACACACCCGCAATCACACAGCCAAAATGTCTCCGCCCACCCGCAAAAACCCCAAGGACATATCAGACCTCGTCTCGCTTATCGATAAACAGAACGCAGGCCTACGGGAGCAGATTGAGGAGTTGAGTAAGTAGAAGCAGGAGTTGTGGAGGAATTGAAGGATGTAAGTGAATATTTAGTGTTTGAGTTTGGATAGTGGGTGACTGATGCGTGAGTTAGGAGGGGGAGGGGAAGGCGAAGGGGGGTGAGGGGGGTAGCTCGGAGACTGCGGATAGGAAGGAAGAGAGGAAGTAGTAGGGAGGTGGAGTGAAGGCTTGATGGTACGCTGAGGGTGGGATTTGAGAAATGTAGGAAAGACAGAAAGGAGAATTGAATGTGAAATGGGGCTGATGTCCAATCTTTTTCATAATTTATGGATATTTCGCTGTGCTCCTAGAACTAGGTATCAATCTCAACACCCCCATTTCCCAACCCAAACACCCGCACCCAAACTGCACATCCTACAACTACCCCACCATTTACCCCAAACTCCTCCTCTCCTTCGGCTTAGTACAAAACCTCCTCCCCGGAGTACTACCCCTACTCCCAAGCAAGCCCCCACTCTGTCTCCTCTTCGCAAGCGTCTTTTCCAGGAATTGCTCAAAGCGACTTGTTTTCTTGACTTTCGGCTGAGGCGTCTGCGCGAGCCAGTTGCCTACTTTGTTGTTTCCGTCGATTGGGTTTGAGGACGAGGGGACATTGTGGAGGGCTGAGAGGGAGAAAGGTGATGAGCGGGCTTGGAGGCTGCTTTTGGGGTTTTGGTGGGGGTGTGGTGGTGAGGGAGCGGTGCCTAAGATTGGGGAGGAGGGTGTTCCGTGCTGGTCTTCCGGGTTTTGGTGGCGGTTGATGGGAGGTGAGGATTCTAGAACTTCTTCTCGGGCTGAAGTTGGTCGTGCTAGAGTGTATGTTTTGAGGCTTTTGTGCCGAGCTGTGGGGGAAGGTGATGTGGTTGGACGTTTGCGTTTTGTTCCTGATGACGAGGCTGGGTTTAGGGGTGATGAAGCGGGGCCTTGTTGCCAGGGTAGACTGCGCCTTGATCTCGGGGTCTCGTCTTTGGCAGGCGTTGCTCTGGGAGACGGTTTTACCGTTGGAGTGGCTTTCGAGTTGGTTGTGGGCAGCTGGCTGAACGTCTCGAAAAAGCGCCTCTTGGGAACAACTTTGCGGGTGCCCAAAGATCCCAGATCTGGACTAGCCACATCTTGACGTTGTGGGGATTCCTCTACAACTATCGGGGCCTCTGCAGATGCCTCGGCAGGGGCGCGTTGCGGACTTGATGCTTTTCTCTGAGGTGATTCCATGACCTGGATAGGGGCTTCTGTTGATGCCTCCCCACGGGCTTGCTCGGGTTGCTGAGGTACTTCATGATTCTTACTAGAAGCCACAGGGGTTGCCGCCGTCCGCCGCTCATCAAAATTGTGTCGATACCTCTCGACAGCTTTTGGGTCAAGAGATAAAATAGCTTCTTGCAGCTTCGGCAGCGTCGTGATCAGACCTTTGTCGAATTTTATCTGCTCCCTGGGAACATGGTCATTGTAGAAATCATAGCCCTTCTTAATATCCCCAGAATGGCCAGAGTCGCGCAACTTGCGAGCATAGTCACGGTATTCCGAAATGACGACCCGTATGAAGTCGTCCCACACAGATGGGTGCAAGCGCGTGCCCTGTTTTTCTAGCCATTCGATGTAAACTAATGACCACGTGAAATCCCTTCTACATGCTGTATATTCTGGGTATGCCGCTTTGAAAAGTGTGTAAAAGTCGGCTGCTACTTGGTCCGAAGGGGCAGCCTGTATCTTGTTGCCTTGCTCAGGAGCAGCTGGCTGTGAGTGGTCTTCATTTTCGATTTGGTTGGTGCTTTCGAATGTTGATACTTGTCTCTGGGTTTGCGGTCTTGGTGCATATGGAGTAGATGATATGGGATCGATAGCAGTGGGCCCTGACGACACAGGTGGCTGTGTACGGGGAATTGGAGGGTGAGGAGAGCTGGTAGATACTTTCAAAGAACTTAGACCTGCAGTCACAGGGGCTTTGCTCGTGAATGACGGACTCTCTATACCGGCAGAAAGACGCTCAGTAAAGCGATGTCTTGCAGTTCGTGCCATCTCTTTCGTGTTCCTTTGGTTATTTTCTTCCCGTTGAATGGCTGCAAGTGCAGGCTCATGGCGGCGACGCTTGAGAGGAAAATGTCGAGATGGACTTTCAACGGAATCATTGCCCCGCTTGGGCGACTGTGCAGCTGAAACTAACACTCTATTGTTTGTAACGTGTCCAGCCTCATGCTTCCCTGTCGAAGCAGGCCTCTGTCCCGAAGGTGGGGAGCTGTGAAGGACACAGATCGGCGATTGGGGCTTAAGAGGTGAAGATCCGTTCTTCATTGGCTCGACGCCGGATTGGCCCATGGTCGAGACTGGAAATGTACTTCTAATCGGAGAGGAATTGATACTTGCACTGCTTTGAGGCTCTCGGCTTTGAGGTTCAAGATCGATTTGCTGGGATGCCAAAATATCTTCGTCTACGGTTCCATCCTCGGGGGTATGAGTCTGAATATTCTCCGGATTGCTCAGATGAGAGGGTCGATTTTTCTGACTTCCGGCAACACTGGTAAAAATTGTGGGTCTGCCTGACGATGAAGCTGTCAAGCACTTTGGACTTGCGTTATCACATGTAGCCGGGATGACTTCCTCTAGGTGACTGCTATCAAGATCACCTTTTGTCACTATCGGAGGCGGGCCCAGTGAATGTGATCTGCGTGCTTTGTGTCGGTCGTCGTGAAATTTGACGTCTGGTGTCCGTTCCACCTGGACTTGTCGCAAATTCTGCACCGCGGTTGAAGGGATTTCTTGGGATGTGTCTGGAACTTGCTCGATTTCCACATCATCAGCTTCAACCTCATCACCAACAGCATGTAATTCATCGAGCTCAAGCTCTTCTTCCGGCGCAGGACTGCTTGACCACACAACAGGAAACCTTCGCTTTGGTGGCGGCGAGCGTTGACGTTGATGGGTTTTGTTCATAGAAGCTGGAGCGGATGCTGGGGGTGCATTTGCAGAAACAGAATCGACAGCGCCGCCAAGAACGTCGTCGTGGTCGTGTTCGGTCGTGGCGCTTCGGGCCTCGGTGTCATCTATTTCGGAACCTGGATTGATGATCAGGGAGTCATTTTTCGGCTGATGTCTATCAGGACTGGGAGACCATGGGATAGTATTATCTTCTTCCTCCGAGTCTAAATCGATGCCTTGTTGCTCATCTTCGCTTTCCAAATCATCTCCTCCCTCTTCTTGACTCTCGTCACCACTGTCAACGCTGCTTTCTGGCCCATCACTTTCTGAAGCTGATTCTACACTCTGTTGTCCAAATTTTGGGTCTTGCTTTTTACTCAAGAAAGCAATAAAGTCGTCGCGGACTTCGGCGGGCATCAGGGCATACGAGTTTCTCGGCTCTGTACTAGGATTGAACCAAGACTCCTTGCTTTCTAGAATATCTTTTTGGGCACTTGGTATTCGTGCATACTTCCGTGGTACACGTTTCAAATCCTTGAATAAATCCCCACTCAGAAACTCATCGAAAAATGGTGCTGTTTTCGGATTCGTCAAATCAGCACTGCCATTTTGTTGTTTGGGCTCTCCTGCACTGTTCAAAGTCTGGAGCTCAGCCCTCGTAAAGTTTGAGCTTTCTCTTCCTCGCTTTTGGCTATCTTGGCTGTTCTCTTTTTCGCTGTCGTACCGAGTGGTTGCATGGAAGGCGCCATCTGCCACTTCCTTAAGTGGTACTGGAGAGGGTTTGTTGCTGCTGTGGTTTGACGCCGACTGTGAGGACAGAGAGGCTTGGCTGGGTTGAGAATTGGCTTTCGCGTCTAGTTTGGAGGACATTGCTGCTATTTTGTCGGGAGAAGCCTCCGAGAGCACAGGTGGCTTTCCCGGACTAGTATCGTCAATATTTGGGGGAGCAGGGCTTGCGTGTGATGCGTCTTGATGAATAGATAGGCCGCCCTTCTTCGTCTGTAACGCTAGAAGATTTAGAAGAGAACCTTTGTCCGATTGACGGCGCTCCGAGCCTCCAGTGGTAATGTTCCTTGTCGCCGCCTTCTGCATAGACTTCGGGAGCTGCGTAGCAAAAGCTTGGCTTGCAAATTGCAATGCAGAGGAACTTTCTTCCTGGGTTTGGACTTGAGAGCGAGCAGGAGATGTAGGCTGGGATGCTACTAGAGCAGGAGATCCGGGACCAGAGCATAGGTTCTCAAGGTCAGACAGTGCGGCCTGGATATGTGGCCGTTTCAAAAGACTACTGGGCTTCCCGAATGGTTGGGATCCCTCGCTACCTTGGAGTTTGAAATCTGCGACTTCCAAGAATAGATGGCCTGGCGGTATACCAGTTGTATCGAGAACCTAAATCCTTTAGTCTCGAGAGAGGGGAAGAACTGAAAGTGGGGTGAACTCTACCAGTTTATAATTCTTGACAGTAATGACAGCGCCTCGACAGTGCTCTGTGAAGATTCGGCCGTGGCGCTCTTTAAAAGAATCCGTAGCTTTTAGGGCAAAGGTAGCTTTCATGTAGCTCGTTCCATCTGAGATGACGGCGTGACCAGGGCTACTATTTTCATTGAACTGTTTGCTACTTAGTATGATAGCTTATAAGACAACCGGGATGAGAATTTTACCTCAAGGACCTGAAGATGCCGCGATTTATCAAGATCAATCGTCAACTTATTCTGGTGCCACGTCCTATTGCCGATGCGTAGAAGATTATCAGATATCGCTTTCCCTTGAAAGGATTGCAATGTTGCGGCGAGCTCCTCGTCCACCATCGGACCGATCCAATCCCTCATCATGGAAGACATCTTGATCCCGTTATACGTTGTCGTTGTTTAGTGTCAGGGGTTCATTTGCGGCTACGGGCCGGCCCCCGGAGAGCAGGAACTGATATTGGTTGCTAATGCATCCTAAGAAGAAGAAAAGACACGGGCAACGCTCATAAACTAAACAAAAAATAACGAACAAGAAGAGTTCAGAAAACGCGAGGTCAAAAGACGTGAGGTACTGGTTTTGTGGTGAAATTGCTTGATTGATATGGGCGACGCGTAGAAAGCGCGTGAAGTTCTTCTTGGTTGAAGCTTGGACCGTATGTGGCTGATGCGCTAGTCTAAAGAGGCTTAATTGTGGCTTGCTTCTCCTGCTCGATGACATGGTCGGTCATTCGGCGATGTTTGTCCGTGTGGAGGCGGCGGCGGATAAGACTTGGATTCGGAAAATCAAGGACTAGGTATCAACAGAAACAGAAGCATCCTGGATTTTACTTGCAGCTTTCTTCACTATCGCCGAGCGCGACAGTGAGAGTGAGGAATAATCGCGACCAATTTCTCCCCAAGCCTGCCAGCTCATCTTCGCCACATCCAACGATACTGCTTATAAATGTTCTCTGGAGTCACAGCTTCTTCCAATGATCGCAGCTTCCTCCAGATGGCTTTGAGGCGTAATCTCAAGGTCCTAGACGTGTCCTAGAGGTTAGCTAATGCCTACTCTGATTCACCTACTCTTTTGCCTCTATACAGCTACTTGGACTCGGTGGCTAACGTTGCTCAGCTGGTACAAAAACGAACCACCCTTCTTCGACCCGTTGACGACCACCACTCGAGTTGGTGATATGTTACTCTGGCCCCAAAGCCGTTCTTGCGGCGGCACATTCCCAACTTGAGTACAAGAGTCACAACGCAATCTGGGCGAACGATTCCCAGCAGCCTGAACCGCCCGCGGTATACCTTTCTAATCGAATATATTGGTGGCAGGACCCCCAACGCAAGCTCCCACCATGTCTTCCAATAATTCGCCCAGAGCCTCATCTATCATGCCTTTGGGGCTTCGTTCACGGCGTGGATCACTGGCTTCCCTCTCGGGGTCAACGCCGGTGGATAAGGAGCAGCTGGCTCAGGCCTTGGATAAAATACACAGCACGGCTTGCCAGTCTGAGACTCTTACGACGTTTAACGAGTTTGCATCTCCGCCCCCGTCATCCTCATCACACACAGAAAGCAAGGGTATCGCGGGAGATATTATGCAAAATGGTTTAAGTGGTTTATACAGTCGTTTTCGTGGGGCAGTCAAGGGAGGTAAAGAGAAAACAGCCTCTGTCTCAACCAAAACGGATCACGATGGCGCAGAGGTAGCATCGATTGCCTCTACCAGGAGCCAGGCGAGCGTAACGCCCACATCTAAGGGGTCCATTGCCCCCACAAGAGAAGACAGCGGGGTTGCTGCATCTCCTATTCAGCTCTCTGCAGCCTCGTCTCAACTCCAGTCACCCACTACAGCTTCGTCTTTTGCCGGCCATTCTTCTGAGAGCCAGTCCCAGGCTATGAAATCCTCTAAAACTTCCTTCACATCGACTCCCGCAACGTCGAAGTCTGCGTCTTCGAGCAGACCGTCTATCCAGCCAATGACTAAGGCCACTGCTTCGTCTGCCGTTATTCCGACACTTGCTCCGGTCAACGTGAATGCTTTCAAGGACGGAGAAAAGGGACGAACGGTCCTGGAAACCAAAAAGATTGACACTGCCCCCTCAACTGCTCCATCAAGTGCTTATGAGCAGCCGCCCGCCTTTGGGTTCGGTGACCGTCACAGTAGACATCCTTCTCTGGTTGGTGACTCGGATATCTCAGACGACGATGGTGAAGTAGTGAAGAACGGAAGTTCGCAAACAATGCAAGGTTCAATAGGCGGTGTTGATGGTGGTGCTGAGCTACGCAAAATCCCCAGTGGTAGCACTAAGAGTGCCTCTACGGCATTGTCATCTTTGCAGGCAAGTGATTCGACACGAGCAAAGCCACCGGGCCGTATCAGCATTCCAGAGGGGTTGAAACGGCCTGCTGCAATCGAACGCATCACTCAATCTCATCTGCCAGGTTATCAAGCTTCACGAGCTTCATCAACCGATCGTAGCACCGCTGAGGCCAGCCCTATCAATACATCTGCACACAATAGCGTGCGTCACGAGTCATTTGCTGATGACGGTCCACACACGAGATATTCCGGAATGCGGCGAATACCTGGTACCACGATGAATGAGGGCGCCCCAGAAGTTGTTAACTCGAGGCTAGAGCGAATGAGGAAACAAGTTCTAAGTAAAGAGTTCTGGATGGCAGACGATATCTGTAAAGAATGCTTCCTTTGTGGTGATGCATTTTCGGCCTTTCGGAGAAAGCACCACTGCCGGACATGCGGGTGTATATTTGATTCGAAATGCACTTCAATCATATCAGGCCAGCGATTTGGAGTTCATGGCAACTTAAGAGTATGCAAGACCTGTCTTGATATTATCAATAGGCGGCATGACAGTAGTGGATCTGATGATTCAGAAAACGACTCCTCTCTCCCAACCTTTTTCCAGTCGCAACAAGCAAAATTTGATTCAGCAACCAAGACCGATCAAACGGAGAACGCTTCGAAGAAAGCCACCGAAGATGCTCGGACGACACCTTTGCCTACTCCAATGATGGCCATCCCGGCAACTCGAAGAATTGGGGGCGAGTCCGCCAATCGAAGATCCGCTGTTCTAGAGATTGATGCTCCACAACTTAGTAGGCCGAGTTCCGCGAGATCTCTAAAATCTTTATCGACTTCGGGACGTCCAGCATCGTCAGGCCACAAGCGACATCAATCTAAACATAATTTCCTAGGCCGCTTCAAACCAACGGCCGAAGAAAGCGCACCTTTCCACCGTGGGGCAACCGAAGATCTGGGGAAGAAGGCACGGCTACCCGCGTTTCACGATGACAATATCATTGACCCAGATCTGGAGCCTTACATGTCTGACGAAGGGTCCAGCGCGGATGAACAGATGAGTATCTTTGCTACCTTGAATAATGGTAGCATGATGAATCCGAGTTTTGAGAATGACAAGTCTGGCTTTGGCTCATTGATGAACGCTGGTAAGAGACACAGAGCCCGTACGGGTGAGAAAAGTGTTAGCGGCATTAGCTTCACGAGTCGCGGTATAGACGATACCAATGGAAATGCTTCTCTTGGGGGGTTCTCTAGACCGAACCGACGCCGTAATATGAGCGCGGCAAGTAATCACTTACATCATAATCGCGCGTCTCCGCAGTCGATTCCGCCGAGATTCAACAATTTGGAGGAGGAAGTCCCTGGTGTCGAGAATTCATCCTCAACATCGACTCTTGCGGCCACGAGAATGACTCGGAGTGTGTCTATGTTGGATAACAAGGCCCCTAGGATCGAGTTGAACGATGCCAGTTTGCTCCATATCAGGAGGCTATTGCACCAACTATTGCAGGACTCCAACGTACCAAACGTACCTGGCTGGGAAAAGGCTCTAATCCCGATCCTTCTCAAGTGCACAGACGACGTGAACCCTAACGTACGATTTGATGAGGACATGGACATTCGGCATTTCGTAAAGGTAAAGAAAATCCCGGGTGGAAAGCCTGGAGATACTTCGTATGTGTCTGGAGTTGTCTTTACCAAAAACCTTGCGCTCAAAAGTATGCCTCGGAGCATCTCCAATCCTCGAGTCGTAATTGTTTCTTTCCCAATCGAATATCAACGTCATCAACAGCATTTCATGAGCCTTGAGCCCGTCATTGCTCAAGAAAAAGAATTTTTGAGGAATATGGTCAATCGCCTTGCATCCTTGCGACCCCAGCTACTTTTAGTTCAGAAGCAAGTATCTGGGTTGGCACTGCAGTATCTCGAAGAGGCAGGTATCGCTGTAGCTTACAATGTCAAACAATCGGTCATCGAAGCGGTCTCACGTTTTGCCCAGACCGAAGTCATATCCTCGATAGACATGGTCGCCTTAAGACCAGTGCACATTGGTAAATGCGCCGGTTTCGACGTTAAAACATACGTCCACAACGATATTCCTGGCAAAAAGAAGACGTACATCTATCTATCTGGTTGTCCGAAGGATCTAGGCTGCACTATCTCCTTACGGGGAGCCAACTTGAGCGTCCTCTCCAAGATGAAGCAGATCACAGAATTCATGGTGTATGTCACCTACAACCTGAAGTTGGAAACATGCTTGATGCGTGATGAATTCGTCCTCATCCCGTCGGTGGCCCAGAACAGCGGTAGTCTTTCTCCAAGCCTAAAGCAAGGAGCCCAATCAGCCAAGCAGAACCCCGGGACTCCTCGTGACACAGTCTTTGCAGCGAGCGACAAGCTTCAATCTGTCGTCGCTAACGCAGCCATGACTGAGAGCAACAGCAGTATCAATGGGGGGAACACCAGTAGCGACCTCACTCAATCCTCTGAAGCTATAAGCATCGAAAACAGCAATGCCGATATCTCCCGATCTGTCGCCAGTCTCAAAGACTCGTCTGCCGAGCCCTCAAAATACATCTCGGCTCATGAATCTCACGCGCATGGCTCCCACGATGATCAAGTACCAGAAGATGTTCCCATGCCTACATTTTACAGCGACATGGTGGCAAAACATCAAACAAAAATTTTGTCCATCTCGCCTTTCGTCAAGTTTGTGCAGCCTTATCTGCTCATGAGAGCGAGAGAGCAGGAAAGGAGGCTCTCCATTCTCAAAAGATTACGGGATCAGGATACCTTTGAAGATCAAACTGATAACGAGAAAACGAAGCCTCAGAAGTTCCAGCTCATCAAGCCCGAGATGGTTCATGAAACTGTGAAACGAGCTCCCAGACAGATTATGGAGGTCCTTCATGCTGTCCACGATGCCGAGTATGATAAAGCTCTGCACAATTACCAAACACAGAAACGCCAGTGGGAGAGCGCCATCCAAGGAAATCTAAACCTTTTCGATCCCTACGCACACCAGAATATCACAGTCTTATACACCCTGGTATGCACGGAAACTACTATACCTTGTGCAGGGCCAGAGCTCTTGGGTCTGGCGTTCTACAAAGAGTTTGACCTTCCGCGGAAAGAGTTCGAGCCGGATTGTACTCTCGGCAACTACGTGGAAGATCTGTGTAGGGGCATCAACACGATTTGTACCATTAATAATTGCGACCGGAGGATGTCCGAACATCATAGGACCTACGTTCATGGCGAAGCTCGCATCACTGTCTTCGTTGAGAAGTCTCCTTGCAAGCTCAAGGGCTTACAGGAGTCTATTCTCATGTGGAGTTACTGTAAGAAGTGCCAGACTGAAACCACAGTCATGCCAATGTCAGAAAGCACATGGAAGTACTCTTTTGCAAAGTACTTGGAATTGTCCTTTTGGAGCAGCGAACTACGCCTTCGAGCTAGTGCTTGTCAACACGATCTTCATCGAGATCATTTGCGCTATTTCGGGTATCGAAATGCCGCCGTCCGCATACACTATGATCCCATTGACGTTCTTGAAATCGTCGTACCCAGAACCAGAATCACTTGGAAGGTTGACAATGACTTGAGACTTAAGAACGAAATCTTCACAAAAATTGAGGAACGATGGAACCGCTTTATGACATCAGTCAATTCCAGAGTCAAAGGTATAAACATCCAGAGTGTTGGCCCTGAAAAAGCTGAGGCTTGTAAAGTCGAAGTGGAAAGGTTAGCAAAGCGTGCACAAGAGGAGCATGCGGCTCTCATTCGGGAGCTCAGGAAGCGATATATGGAGTCGAAATATTACGAGATCATTCCGCTCAACCGAGCTGTCAGAGCCATGCAAGAGAAGGTGGCCGAGTGGGACAATGCGTTCGCCGACTTTGACGCTAACTTCTTTCCATCTGAGAAGGATATCAGAAGGCTTGCAGCGTTGCAACTGAAGAGGATGTTTGAGTCTCACAATAACTCCTCAACATCAGTTAACTCTACGGAACCCGAGACAATGTCAGACGTCGACGAGAAGTCCCCAAGTACTTCTGTGGAGTTGGTTCGCAGGGTGTCAAATACAGAAAACGTAAATGATGTATTAACGTCTGTGGTGGAAGAGCACTCAATGGTGGCACCCCCAAGTCTTTCATCCGCATCTCAAACGCAAGCGTCTCAGACACCCGCCGAGACACCTTCGCAGGAATCTAGCAATGCACAGATTGAAGCTCTGGACCGTGAGGGAATTCAGCACCTCGATCTTGCCTTCCCCAAGCCGAACGAGGCCGAGTTACCCACTCCGGCCGAAACTCCTATCACTACCGAGACTTCTGGTCTCCCTAGCCCATCAGGTTCTGAAACTGTTACTCCGCCAGCTGGACCTTCGGAAGAACCGACTCTTGCGGAAAAGGTCGACGAACTTCGGAGACAAACTCAGACCCCGTCCGGAGAGCGCCAGTCTGAGATTGTGTCTGGTATTCCGCGACCGTCGGAACGTGCTGTTTCTAGGAGGAGCGGCCCGGGTGCATCACCTCCCTTGAATCGTACTCAGTCCCAGCCTGCTGTGACTCTACGCCGTGGTCATTCCGCAAAGAATTCAAATGCTAAGCAATCAGACGCCAAAAACGCAACAAATGACATGCCAGCCCTGCCGCTTGAGCCGCTGAAGTCTTCAGCGACCGAACCCGTGAAGGCGACAGACAAGAAGCTTTCTGAGAGGCTGGGCCTAGGCACCCTTAAATCCCACCGCAAGACCGGCCATTCCATGATTCCGAGATCAGTTCATTCGAAACGTAAGGACTCTAAAGTATCAACTTTAGCCAAGCATTTCGAACAGCTGAGCCGAGAATTCGAGAGAGAGCGTCAGCGTGACAGGAGACAGCGTGCAGCGAAAGTAACTCAGTCACGGGCGTTTCCAAAGGCCTCATCGAAACCCATTGTCGAAGTTTACAAAGATGTAAACGAGGCAGTTGAGGAGCGCGGGCCCAAAGATGAGGAAATGACGGCAATCCAGCCTTCGCATCCAGATTCAGAGCGCACCACTGTGATCAGCGGTCTCGCAGATCTCAATAATCAGGCCACATCTGCTGATGTTGTGCCAGCCTCTCCCACAGGAACTGTTGTTACTGCCGATGAGACTGCTACCGAGCCAGACGACAACCAGCAGAACGTCAGCCAAACGGGTTCTGACGATGATGGCGGAGTAAGTGATATTGATCATTCTATACTCGACGATATCATTCCAGGCGTTTCTGAAATCGCCGATGCTCTTGGTGCAGGCAAATCGAACTCGGATATGCCATTGGAAATCCCAAAACATGAAAAGTCCAGTCTAATGAAAGTGCTCACCAACTTTTGGGCCGAAAGATCAGCAAGTGGGTGGGCACCTTTGGACTATCCAATTAATGCAGGCGATCACATATTTTCGGATGAAGATGTCATTATCCGAGAAGATGAGCCTAGCTCACTCATTGCTTTCACTTTGCAATCTCAGTCATACAAGTTAAAACTGGACGAGATTCGAAGTCAAGGTCGAGCCGCAAAACAACGCCAAAACCCTCCATCACCCACAGACTCGAACACACCAGACCCGTGCAACGACGGCGTCGATCAAGTAGATGTAGAAGCTTCTTTGGAGCGAGACACCGGCACGCATCTGGCCTGTTCGTTCTCTGATGGATCAGCCAGGATGCAATGCAAGATTTTCTATGCAGAGCAATTCGATGCCGTGCGGCGGAAATGCGGAGTCGCTGATCGTATTGTCGAGTCTCTATCGCGCTGCTTGAAGTGGGATTCCAAAGGCGGGAAAACCAAATCCGTCTTTCTGAAAACTCTAGACGACAGACTCGTCGTAAAGTCTCTTTCCCCAATCGAAACGGCGGCTTTCCTACGCTTCGCGCCTGCCTACTTCAGCATCATGAAAGAAGCCCTCTTCCGCGACCTCCCCACCGTCATCGCGAAAATGCTTGGTTTCTACCAAATCATAATCAAGAACCCCGTCACAGGCACCGAGATAAAATGGGACGTTCTCGTGATGGAAAACTTGTTTTACGACCGTCAACTTACACGAATCTTCGATCTCAAAGGCTCAATGCGAAACCGCAAGATTCAATCCACTGGCGAGCAAAACGAGGTGTTGCTTGATGAGAATATGGTGGAATTTATCTACGAGTCCCCGCTTTTCGCACGCGAGCATTCGAAGAAGTTGCTCAAGGCGGCTATTTTCAACGATACACTGTTCCTGCAGAGGAATGATGTAATGGATTACAGCTTGATGGTGGCGGTTGATGAGGCGCGGAAGGAGCTCGTGGTGGGCATTATTGATGTGGTGAGAACTTATACCTGGGATAAGAAGCTAGAGAGTTGGATTAAAGATCGTGGGTTTGCTGGGGGCGGGAGAAATAGACCGACTGTGACGAGTCCGAAGGAGTATAAGAGTCGGTTTCGGGAGGCTATGGATCGGTATATTCTTTACGGTAAGTTCCCATTCCCTCTCCGATACCTTTTGAATGGCTGCTAACATCGAGTAGCACCTAATAGCTGGCATCAATTCGCAGTTCCAGACGCGAAGCCAGTCAGGGAACAGCAACAGCAGGCGCCACAGGAGACGGAACAGAAAGCTTGATTTTTTTTTTTTTATCATAGCGCAGGTATATGATTTATGAGATTATGAGATATGAGGTGTTCGGCATTGGGTTGCATGCATATAAGCAAGCGCTGGTTTATAAAGAGCGGTCGGTGCATTGGGTGGTGTATGGGGGCAGGCGCAGAGGTAGAAGAGATGAGGTTATATGAAATGAGACATTTATGAGTCTTCTTTTGTTTTCCTCTCCTCAGATTCTATCTCTCCTCCACCGACTTCCTGTATTTCTCACAGAGAGTGAGCACCATGGCTGTTCACTGATGCTAGGAACCTGCTTCCAGCGCTCTGGATGCTGTAATTCCAGTGAGTCTTCGCTAGGATTACAGCGCTTTTAGCGCTAGAACTCACTATAGTTACAGGGCAACCTCGCGCACAGCCTTGTGGGCCGTGCGAGTACAGGAAATTAGTGGAGTAGATACTGGAAAGAATGTCGAGTAGGAGTACTGAAAGCCCGAATATTTACACCCGTAGTTCGTGTTTGATTTTGATATTTCCTGCGCTGCAAAATGTCCCACAAGAAGCCAGACATTCAAAAGAGCATCAGGGGTCGATTCGAAAGTATGCAACGTATGTTGCGTTTCATTCGTAAATTCAACGCCGTGATCTGTCTCGAAAATACTTCTTTATATGGTTATAGTAGCGTGCGCACTCACTTTTAGAGTTGCTGTTCGATGATCGCGGTCAAAAGATGGACTATGAACCGCTGAGGTTATATGGTTTATTTTTTGGTTAGTAAGCGGGCGGCAAAGCTGACCATTTTTAATTGGTCTGGCGGTGAAGCGATTCCATTCCAACATCCGACCTACGGCACATGTTGGGCAGTGCATGTTGGAGCTATTTGCGGAACACCATTATAAAAGCCCACACTTTCGCTATTGCCTAGGCACTCATTTTGCTTCAAACACTCTCGCACTTGATGAACTGCCACGAACGCCTCAACGATTTTCAACTTAGGCTACAATGACTACATTTGACGCCTATACTTGTGTATGTAGCTCTGAGCTTCTGGACCGCAATGCTGGTACGGATATTGCTACTGGGAGCAGGAAAGAAAGTACAAGCTTCCGCAAGTTCCCTGTTGAAATTCGAAACTTGATCTATTCGAATATTATCGCTGCTGAGGGGCCCAATGCGAATGCAATCGCTGCATTTAGGCCGGATGTCCTCCTACATGCTGAAATTCTCGAAGTCCTTTTTCGAGAGCATACATTTGTAATTTCACTGCAGAACTGCAGAGCTATTGCGAGTTTCCCAGAGAATGTGATGAGGCGCGTTACTAAAATAGATCTGAAGTAAGTTGGCAATCTTCTCCTATGTAAGTCTCAGGCTGACGATACTTTAGTATGCAAGGCAACGGAATTCCTACTAAAGAGGTTTCTGTGTTCTTCCCTAGCAACACGAGAGTTCTTGATATTACCATGAACTTTGAAGGCAGCCGTGTGGATATCAATCATTTTTACGGTGTCGCAAAGCAATGGCTCAAGTACTTTGGGACAGTTAAGACATTTAGAGTGATCTGGACCAATTCCGGACCAGGAGCCTTACCTTCAACCTATAGGGATCACGTCTCACACAGAGTACTGCCTAGGGAGATCAGCCCCCCAACAGCATTGCTGGGTTGCATCAAAGTTGCGAACAAATGGTTGAAGGTCGAAGGAATCTTGGCCAAAGGACATATGCAAATCAACAAGTTAGGAAATAGCAAAAGTGTCGAGGCAGGGAAGTTCGTCGTCTATACCGGTGACGCGAATGCGGTCCGCGAACTAGAAGCAGCCCCGAGGCTAGGACCAGATTACCGCGATGCATCACTCTCGGACTCGTCTACTTCCAGTAGACAATTAGGGGCTAATCGAAGTAGACAGCCAGAGCAGGGGCTAGCAGATGATCTTGGACAAGAGCCACAGGCTGACATTTTAGAGGTGGAGGCATTTATATGGACGTGGAAAGCAAGCAATGAGGGTGTGTTGATCTGGAATTCCTGGAGCCTCCAATTTCGCTGAGGGTGGTTCTCTAATTGGTGGAGTCGGCTGTGTATTTATGAAACGCACAAAGTGTCTGACTTTTAGGTGATGGCAATGACATGATGATTCTTACGAGTGTGGGCTCTCTAAATATGTGCGATACAACGGGCTCTCAATCGCAACACTTAAAAAGCATGCAAATCAAGTGAATGTACTACACAGTCCGATATTCCATAAACGAAAGCATAACGAAAGCAAGCTACGAGCAAAAGCACAACCAAATTCCAACCAACCATTCCAATCGTCTACTTCCACCAAAGCTATAGCTTGACTCAGCAACTCTAACAGGCGATAACATCCGTTGTCATACCAGGAACCTTGTCGCTATAATAAGAGCGCACGTCCACAGGATTAGCACATACTTGTTGGCCTTGCAAGTCATTGGCTTCCCTCTCATTCAATGAGATTTCTCCAACATCACGTCTTGTAGGTCTTCCAGTTGGAAATCCCGCGAAAGCGTCGTCCACTTGCGGTCGAATACTTACACCACATCTAAAGCCAGAGAAGTAGTTCTTAATAGCGGTAGCTACCAGATCCAAGTCGTTTTGGGTGAGTTGTATCAAGGTTCTAGAGGTGTATTCCACTAGAACCGCTGTTCGAATCGCACCCTCCTTCCCGTAACTCGGTATCCAGGTTCCATCCCGTATAAAGAAAACCGCGTTCAAAGAATTGAAGGGGGTGACTCCCATGGTTTGCTTCAAGTGACTAAAGGCAGATAGCGCGATATCCGTCGTTGATGAAAATGCGTCCCCAAGCGCACCTGAGACCTCAATCATTCCTGAAACGGCAATCCTGCCAGTAGTTTTACCACCGACCGTCACAAGTGACTTGTAGATGTTGACGCCTGCACGGTTGGGATTGTCACGTTTGTTGTAGTGGTCGATACCCGATTCCTCGTCGGGTTGTGCAGAGCGGCTTGTAGGAGATAGCGGTGTTGCCCCAACCATTGACACAAAAGCCGCGATCTATTCTTTGTGAGCAAGCATCAATGACTAGAAAAGATGTACAGCATACAATTGCAACCGTGGTGAGCTTCATACTGCTCGTTGTTTAGAGGATAACTTCGAACGTTGAAGGGTTGAAGCGTTACGACTTGTGTATAAGATGCCTCAAACAGAGATGAATGCGAAAAGTATAAACAGACTCAGAAGTTTTGGATTTGACTTTGTTTGGAAGGTATAAGATACTCAATTGTAAGAGAGCCAAGCACAGTATTATATATATCGGCATCCTAGGGTAGAGATAACACGTTTCAATATCAACAGTTCCAACACCGCGGTGCTAACACGTCTGTTTCATGTCCCTGTTATACGATCCTCCAGCTACGAAGAGAATATTGATAATCTAGATTAGCAAGCCTCGCCCAACCCCTCCATCTCCACGCTTCTGACATGTGACCACGTAAGTCCCGGGACTAAAATATCCTCCTGACACACAAAAACAGGACTGACGTTTTGATGTTCATCTCCTCCCGCAAAGTTCAGTGGCGTCTTCCTACGAGGCTTGGAATCCCGCAGGCCGATCCTCGGTGAGCGGTCGGATGTTGGAGCGGGCCGAGTCTCACATCATCATCCTCATAACAAAACAATCGACCAAGATTACACGTCACTTGGAACGGATCAAGGTGCAATATTTGGCTAGACACTACGTATGATGAAAGGAACGCTTATGGTTTCAAGTTGTATATTTGTCATAATTACTAAGCGAGTAAGTAAAAATGTCTCCAATAGAATCAACAAATGATTTACGTCAACGTCCAATTCGTGACCAATTAATGGTTGGTTTTGTGTTTCATCTAATGGGAAGAAAGGATTGAGGCACAACCGTGGGTCCTAGTAGGCTGAGGCAGGGCGTTGGTGTATGGATTTGACCGCTCTTTAAGGCAGACTAATGACATGTTGTATAGTTCTAGTCCCAGAAGCCCGACCATCTTCATAATCAGAACAAACCCCAAGGCTCTCATAATAATTCCGGTTCTATTTTGGAATATGTATGCCTTACTTCCTTTACATACACTAAGCCCCGTCGTTCATGTGGCGACGATGTTTCAATCGGGCATTTTGGGGATTGATCCCTGGAGTTCAGAGTACGACACACTGCCAAAGGATTTGTCCTTCTTGGATACGAAACAAGATTGGGTCTTTGATGATATCTGCGTCATAAGACCAGTGTCATTTAACGTAAATAAGTTGAAGTTCTACAAAAGCCAGGTGTTCTAACAGTAGTTCTATGTCCTATAAAGAGCTATATTGAGCACCACTCAATCGATATTTTCCCATCATCATTCGGCAAGAAATACCTACTTCAAGAATACACTTGGTCAATTTTTGTTATTAGCCATCTCCCACTTTTTGACAAATCAATCCTCTCCACCATCATCTCATCATGCTTGCCCGTACAGCATTTGTCTGGTTCTCATTAGCTGTTCTAGCTCGAGCGTTCTTCATACCAGAAGGTGTCGATGACGGCGTTTACTTTTTCGACCCAACTACCGGCGTTCATACAGCCGTAGACGGAACCGTTGTCTCTCGAGACCTTAGTACGGCACCTCCTCAAGAACCTCGGCTGCATCCAAGAGAGCTTGGAAATAGCGGAAAGCTTGAAACCAGAAAGAACGGCGATTCAAATTGCGGAAGCACGATCGTCTCGTCGCTCGATTACACCAGCGCCCTGGCCCAACTCAAGAAGACCTGTGACGGCAAGATAAAGATCGGTGGGCATGTATATGCCAAATATGGCGATGCCATGCTCTTCGTCTGCACCTATGGTACTTCTGGTATCTTTTACTCTAACGCTGATACCTGCACTACTGGGACTGCTGATGATGGAGTGAAGACCAATCTTCTCACTACACTCAAACAAATTGACAATGACTGTGGCAAGGATATTCTGCCGGACCATAAGACTGGTAAGGAAAATTAAAATCCTATTCTTTATCTTGGTTTCAATTTACTAACAGCTGTATAGGATATGTCAGAGTAAATGGTGGTTTATCTTATGGGGTGGCTTCAGCGCAGGAAGCAGCCTGCTGAAATAGAGGAGTGCAGTATGAGACATTTTGCCCTTGAAATTGCGTTCTCTTGCAGATTCACAATCGTTAGGAGGAATTGGTCCTTAGATACCATCTTTCAATAATGATACTTTAGAGAAGGTAGAGGGAAGGGCTTTTGTTGTAGGGTTTCTCTTTCATGGATGTCAATAAACACGCTCGTTTTAGTATTTGCTCTTAGCTATCTCTCGCAATCGAAATACTCTGTCAAAATTCGAGCTTTTAGGAATTAGCTCTTAGTGTTCAGAATCGGGCTTGGAGCTGCCCTTTAGTGAGGACCAAGATTCCGTAACACCTCGGGGAAATTGTGGCCACCATGTCTAAGTAATTTTGGGTAAGTTGTGTCAAGGTGCTAGAGGTGTACTCCACTAGAACCTAGTGACCCCGTGAATATGCCTCTCGCGTTACAATAAAACTCTGAATCACTCCAAAGGGTGTCACTCCGGAAGTAGTACTCAAAACCCCAATATTTTCCCCTGTATTCCAACTTGTGCTTCACCTAACATATTCTGACGAACGATTCAAAATGTCCCATAAGAAGTCAGATACCCAAAAGAATCCCCGGGCGCGACTCGAAAATATGCCATGCATATTCCGTTTCATTGGCAACTTCAGGCATCAAAATCCTGCAGCGAAAGAGGATTCTCACGAGACACTTCATCAACCTATCGATTTTGATATTCAGTATCATTCTGGTGGGAGCAAAGATGTGTTGTCTATAGGCCCAGCAACGGAATATTTGGAGGCTCTTCGTCAGGTAAGAAGGGTGAGATTTGGAACCGCGGTTCGGAGGGAAAATTTATTTGCGAATTCGGCGGCGAAATACTTGGATCATCTGAGGCGGGCGAGAAGGGAAAGGTTTGGGACGCCGGGTGACTTTTGCAAGTCCAAGAAGCTACAACGCCGTTTACGACGGCAAAGAAATTAAGACGCTGTGTATTCTGTGGTCCTTCCTGATATATTTTTGATCTTTTTTAATTGCGAGGAATGTCAGAATAATTGGTCTTTTGGGGATAGAATTTGCATGATTTTTTCTTATTATAACACAGATATATAATTTATGAAATTATAAGATATAAGATATTCGGTATTGGGATATATATTTATATATTTAAATAAACGCTAGTTTATAGAAACTATTTGATATATTGGGTAATATGTAAGGGGTAAACGTAGGGTTAGGAAAAATGAGGCTATATCAAATAAAATATTTCTGGGGTTTTTCGTTTCTTCCTGCTTTCTTTTGCGGGTCTTGCAATTTCGCGGTGTTTGATAACCATTTTGAGCGCCAGATGTCTTCCCTCATTTTTAACAAGGCTCTTGCCAAAGAGGTAGTCAGGACTCATCATCCCCGACTATTGATGTGGCAGTGGGTTCGAGACACTTCAGATCTGTGCTGTTTATTTGATCTTTGTCTAATATGGTAGGGCGGGACCAGGCAGGGCCAGAAGTCTGCCAATTGATAAGTTGTATATTCTTCCTTTACTGCAATCAAGTTCCGAACCCAGCAATCATTGTGTCCGTTGTCCAAAACTTTCACTTGTTATTCTCAATGCTTTTGAGTACGATAACACCGGGGACCAGCTTGTCCCATTCACTCATCAGCCTCCTGAACGATCAGGGACTTGTGCCAGTCATGATCCACCGAAAAAAAGTATTTCAAACCTTGAATATTCTCTTCAAGATGTCTTTCCTTTTTCTTCGTCTCAGTCCTTCGACCTATCTTACAGCTTCAAACACAGCAAACACGTACCGTATCAAACACCTTCACACTTTTCCAAACACATACACATATGTGGGCACCAGACACCGGGCGGGACCCCTCCAAAATGGAGCTTGAAAAACACTATGGGAGACACAGAGTTACCGAAAGCATAGTCCCTTTCGTCGGTATATCCAAGCATGGATACACCCCTCAGCTAAACGACCCGGAACATCAAGGCTATGGAGTCAGCCAATGGTCGGCCCTTTTTGGTCAGTCTGACCGTGCAACGAACACCTGGGAACAATACTATCTAGAAAAAGTACTAGAAGACGTGCAGGATGAGGATCAGGAAGACAGGGAGGAGGGCCAGGACCCCAATCGAACAAATCCGCACCAGATACATACGCCAGAAATCGCAGAGACAGAACAGTATCTGAAAGAACTGCAGATTTCCTATCGAGCGGACAGACTGTTTCATCCTGATGCTCCGACGCCTCTTCTTGTGGATTCTGCAGAGCATAGACAAATAGAACGAACCCAAAGGGATGCTGAAAATGTGCGGAGCCGGAGCAGTTCCCAACATCGAGACAACCTTTCATAACCAGGCCCATCAACCGAAACAGCTGGGCCCGCAATCGAAGTTCAGCCTCTCGCTCTGCCACGGACAGGGCGACCTCAACTTCTTGAAGAAATGGGGGATCTCGACCATGTTGAATGTGGCAGGCAAAGCAGAGAAGGGCATCTACACGTCTCAAACGCAGCCCAGCAATCGATAGTCCAGGGCTCTGGTGGAGCGGATATGCCAGAGACTGTCCATCAACCAACAAATCAGTCGCTGACAAGCGACGCAAGACAGAAGCAAACCAAAACGAGAGTTGTCCTGAGAAAATGGGTTTTCTCTATAAACGGGATACCAAGGGATCTAGTGGCACTTCTCAGTTGCGAGGGCACCCTGCAGCTCAGGGCCAAAAAGTATGTGAAAATTGAGGAGGTAGTGCGTTCTGTACCACTACCAGATTCCATTCAAGGACTTGGAGCTTGGCGGTGGTTGAACGATGTGATAGCTGCTTTTGTGAAAGAGGCAGTATTCACAATTGTCAGGAAAGGTGGAACTGTACCTCTGGAGACAGAGAACATCGGTTCATTTCTCAAGTGATTTGCTGCAGAAGTTGAGAAAGATGATAATCCGGAATTCGGTTCAAGCGAGCGGGCGAGGATCATTCGCTCCGACTCTTCAAGGGGATTGCTAACCGCCAGTGACAAGTCGAGGAAGGGTCCAAAGATAGCTCTTAATGCTACTTTGCCATGTTACAACTTTGCGACTGGCAAAAGGATGCCTCCTGTTCCCACTTATACTAATGAGAGGGATAGAGAAAGCAGCGGATTTTTGGCAGAGCAGACAAAGTGGGGGAAGCTGAAGGATGGCGTCAAAAGACAATTCAGCCCCGAGCAAACAGATGATGAATCTGAATAATTTGTCACTGGTCCGGCCTCGGTTGGTGTCCATTTAGGGTAGAAAAATATGAAATTCGTAGGTCTTAACAATTTTTCATAGATTTCAAACTATCGGGTACTTGTGTGATCTTAGCCTATACTGTTAGATATTCTTTATTTGAGAGTTTGTACTGAGGCAAATCAATGACTTAAAAAAATGTAAGAGATATTTCACTTTGACTCTCAGAGTAATTATTTAAACGCCTTGATATTTCATTTATACTCAAGATTTCTCGTTTGGAGACAACTACTTTTGGAGGAACTCTTTGCATGGAATAAATAATCATCAATGCCACAGGTATTGACCCCGAAGTCCTCGAGGTCCAAAGTGCTTGCGGCGGATGGTTTCCATTTCTAATTCCCTTGGATATGGTTGCAAGAACTTCGCGACTTCTTTTTTCCAGAATTCATCGGCCTCCCCCATTCATAGCACACGTGTACTCCCAATATTCAGGGTAGAACCCTGCGTACTCGAAATCTATGAGCCCCACGATTTTGCCGCCTTTGACGAGGATATTGGAACTATTTATGTCTCCGTGCGTGAAGCAAATTTTGTGAGCTTTTCCATCCTGCAAGTCTACCATCCTCTTCATCTCCTTCCTTTCTTCTTCCGTGACCCAAGTGCTTGGGGTCAGTATTTTGAAATCTTTCTGGAGACCAAAATGAAGGAAGTTGTGAAAATCTGTCTCATTCGCAAACGGACCAAATCCATGAATACCCCTTAAAAGTCCAGGATCCCAGAGTGACTGCATATCGGCCGCAGCAATGGCTCCAGGTTTAGGTGAGGGATATTGCGCAGTTCCATGAAATACTTTTTGAGCTGTAGCAACAAACTTTCTTGCTCTTTTCGGGGTCGCTCCGTCCAGCCCTTTCCTATCTCTTCCCCGTCTATCCAGTCCATAAGAATATACGTCACCATCTTTCGCTGAGAACCGCAATACTTCTGGAAAGCGCAATGGACCTTTGGGACCGGAACTTTTGTCTTTTTGGAAACTAGTCGAAGAGCAGCTGCCTCTGCAAGATGTACGTCAGTTCCAAACTTCACGCACCAGTCACCCATGGTAGTGCGCACAAGCCCAGAGGAAACTTTGTGTCAATGTTTGCGAACAGTCCATAGGGTAGAATCCCGGAGCGCAAACCAATCCCGGTAGGTGCTTGATTTGTTGGGGACCTTCAATGTTGGTGCGGCAAACGGTGATGGGATACATTCCGGAGCCAAAAGAGGCGAAGGCGGACTTGATGGCGATCTTGGGACCATCCTAGCCATGATGGCAATTGAGAGGCTTCGGAATCTCTGGTTGATTCGAAGAAGCAGCTGTACGAAGTCGACGGTAATATTATCGGATTTGAAAGTAGGTTTTTTTCATGTTGTTTTGGTAGAAGTGAAAAGGAGAATGTGTATAATCAAGTAACCTATCTTCTTCGCCAAGCTTATTTGAGTATGTGAATCAGAGAACTTGAATCAACTTAAACACAATCAGTGAATGGGACATGATGATTTATCCCAGCGCTCAGTCATGAGTCCAAACTAGGCTAACAATGAAGCTGGCCATTTTGAGATTGAAATCTAGGAACGAGGGGTAAGTACGCGAACCTTAACTCTCTGGGGGCAGCTTTTGCTCTTAAAATTCACTGAGAAAAAAGTAAGATCGTCCGCGACCAACCAGATGCAAGACCAAATTCTCTCATTTGCAAAAGAATCCTAATTCGGAGTGGCTAGTTGTCGCCGAAAGGTCCATCATAAATCTGGGTGGAAGAGGCAGAGTCTTCACGAGACTTTCTTTTCAATTTCTCGAGACGTTTGCGCTCCTCCAGCTGGGCATTGCCAGGTAGTACGCCGTTGGACATTGGTGATGTAGCTGGGGGTCTGATGGACCCCGATCTCTGAGGCGAGACAGGTTCGCCTTCAATATCTTCTGCTCGATGCCTCCTGCCACGTAAATTCCTGTCAGCGACTTGTGGGCCGCCATATTGGTCCAGAAAACTTGCGTACGGGCCTGCATTAAGTGGCCGTTTTGTAGGTGTAGCTTTGGCCTTTCCTGGAACTTCAGCTTGAGGTTGTTGCTGGTATTCCGGCTCCATATACCGGGCAATTTTTTGGTCAAAAAGCTTGTAAGTAAGATCGGGATCGTCTTCGTTCGGGCTAATCTCAGGGGCTGGGGCTTGTGTTGTCACCTCGATGTCCTTGATTAATGCGCACGACCGTGACTCTCCGGATTTTATCTCATCCTCTCGAAGATGTCGTTCCTGGGCGAGCTGCATTGCGAGCGGGCCTGTGGGGTGTGGAAATATCGGCCGCACGTAGATTTTGACTTGCATTTCCGTGATGTTCCAAACGAGATCATACCAGAGTTGCCTATATTTTTTCCGTCTCACATACTTCCTTGGCTGTTCCGGAATCATGATGTACTCGTCAACTTCGTGTAATTCATATGATCCGATGATATTCCCTTCAGGATCTAGCTTTTCTGACATGTTGAGATCCCACCCAAACGGAATTTGTTCGACTTGTACTAGTTCTATTGTCAGGGAAATTCCTAGTTGGATGAAATAGACGTACGTTGCTCATTGTTCACGAAGAGCTGGTTCTTCTCATGTGCCACTGTCCATAAGGTGTAAGACTTTCCATCCTCGCCAGGAGGTGGCGGAACTTCGTCTGATATGATGATGATATCTTCGAATCCGATATCTTGTTCGTCAAATGGCCAACGGTGGCCGCTGGGTCCGTTTTTACTGGCATCCACCAGATTTTCGTCCAATATTGTTCCCTGGAGCCTTTAGTGATGACGATTAACTGTTGCTCCCGGTCATGCAACTTACTTTGGGAATCGCCCATTCGATCACTTTGAGCCACTGTAACTTCTCGCCCCGTTCGCATTTAAATGGAACAGCTCCATCCCTTACTGCATTTGGAAACAACTTGTGGCCTAGGTGAGGTGAGGAGTATGTAATTTCGACCAGCATGCCGTAGCTTCTCAATGTTGCAGACTTCCGAACAAATTTTTCCTGGAGTGATATTCGGCCCGACATAGCACCTTTCACGACGTCCATCTTTCCGGACTGGCTGTGATAAAGTTTCACGGATTTGCTTACGGCGCTCTTGGCCATTCGATTGCGCAGATAGTCGGAACTTCCTCCAAATTGGCCCAGAAAGACGAGCGCCTGTGGATGTGTCAGTTGAGGTCGTTGAATCACGAAAAGGGCGTTTACTTTTATCTCGGGATGTTTGTCTAGAGCTTTTTGGATCTCAGACTCCAGTGTATCGATGACAGGGTCGAAACATTCATCGAGCAATTTCCTGACAGACATTTATTAGTACTGATAAGTTTTCGGATGAAGAAAATCACGTACCGATCGAGCTTCAAACAATCCTTCTCGAAGCCCTTTTGGGAATTTTTGCGAAGTCTAGGAGCAGGTATATTCCATGTTGACGAACCAGGCCTTGGAGGTTGGCCACAGTTCTTCTTCTCTTCTTTGAATTCTCGGCAAACATGATATATTAGCCAGTCAAGGTCTCCCTTATAGTCTCTGGGCGAGAGTATCGATCGCAGTCGCTGTTCGAATTCAGCTTCAACTGCCTCCCCGGAGATATCCATAGCTAGGTAAAGTGTCAGCATTGCGATATATCGGCAGGGTATCGGCTGTACAAACATTGCGTCGCCTCGAGTTGGTCCACTTGAAGCGGATGCTTGCTGACCAGCTTCAAGAGTGTCATACATCCTGTGCCACCACCAATATCGAAGGGTAGAAAACAGTCTCCTTCCTTTCGCAGCAGTCAGACTTCGAGATTAAAACAAATTGCGCACCCTAGGAGTAATTCTCACCTGTATTTCGGCTAGGTTTGATACTTGAGGACCAAGATCCACTGATATGGAAGCATCCTCAATGGTGGCGGTAAGCCATTCTTTGACACCGCATAGGGTTTCCGAGACAGTAAAGACATTCTCAATACCGAATTTCAAGCTCGAGATCCCGTTATTCTTAAGTGACTTATGCATCGCCTTTGCACCAATTGCCGCGACCCGTTGGTGGATATGCTCTGGCCAACCTGATGGGAATGCCAGAGCCAGTTCGTGCTTGTACTTGTCCAGAGAATAAGTGGACAGTCGCTTTGCCTCGCAGATTATCGCATTAGTGACTTCGTTGAGGAAATCTTCGAACACTTCGTATGGGTCTTTACCCAGGGTTTGGAGGTTTCGCCGCATGGTGCTATATCGGGCGGAGGCGGCGGTCGATTTCTTGTCGTCGTCTGGGGCATTCAGCAGCAGCTTTACATGCTCAACGATGAATACATCTTGGCGCTTGATATCTGGGGAAGGGTCATCAAGATACTGTTGTGCTTGGAAGCCCCAGAACAGAAGTTTGCTTGTGGCTCTGTCGTAGATCAGATCAGTGGGTAAGCAAGTATTCCCAATAGTATCATTCTTGCGACCACCAGGCCATGCCCTCATTTCAGTCAACCTTCCCTTTTGTCGTTGTAATTTGCCCTCTCCGTCAAAGGAATCAACAGCGACGGCAAACTGGGCAGTGGTGGAGCCGGTGCCGAGATCAACCGCTGTTACCAAAGTGTTTGACTGTACAGGTGTCTGGGACATAGCTGTAATTCAAGAAGGCAAGCGTAATTACGGAAGATGGATATTACAGCGAGTTATTAAAAAGGAATAATATAACAAGGTCCAGTTGAGGAGGGGTCAAGGCGTTCTCTCGTTGGAAGCGAACTCTTGTGTGGCTGCCGCAGAAGACGGGAGGCTGCAGCTTTTGCAGGCGGCCAGTCAAAACATCCAGCTTGATTTCTTTGACAGCACATCCAGTGCCTACTGGAAGCACGAAGAAGAATTTTTTTTCAGATTCCCCATCTGACGATATTTCATGAATTCAGCAGCCACTCCTGTCGAGGGATTTGAAGCTTGTTACGAAGGCCACAAGACAAAAACGGTGCCTTTCCAACAACGCAAACACTTGTGTCAATTGCGCTGACTGGCATTGAATGCAAACGGACTTTCAAAATGACACCCAGAGCCAAAGAAAGGAAGAAACGCAAGACTGAAGAAGTCAGGATGATATCAAGCAGGTACCGTGAAATTTAAGCTTGATGATTAGTACCATCTGACAGTTGGTAGCAATCTCCACAAGCTTGAGGAATCAACTCCTTCGAAATCCGAATCCTATGATCTAGACAACACTCCACTCAGTCAAATGCACAAGAAAGTCAAACTTCAAGTCAAGGTCAAGCCGCAGCGGCAGCCACAGCCGATCCAGGCCTCACCTAAAGCTCCAGCCCAGTTACGCAAACCTTCTAAGTCTTGCAGTATATGTGCCGATGATCAACCTTCGAAGAAGGGGCTGTTCAAGAGGGGTATGATTCAATGCGACATTGAAACTTGTGATCAATGGTTCCACATAGTGTGCTTGTGGGATGAAGCGAAAGACCCGCGCCACAGCCACATTGTCCTTTCGCATGCAACGGGCTTGGAAGACAATACACTTTTCATTTATCCAAAGTGCGTTGACCAAGCGGCAGGAAATGCTGAACACTACATCACCAAAGCCAAGTCTGAACTGACAGGCTTCGTCAAGAGAACAAAACGCCGAATGTTATCCGAAGATACCGAAGTGGAAATAATTGACACACCCGTCAATACTAGATCTGGCAAAATCAGTGAAGGTGATAAACTCTCCAACCAAATTGCAGAGAGGTGTCCAAGAGAGCACGGAGATTTTCCCGCCCTTGAGCCCGCCAGAGAAGAGAAATACCAGGGTTTCGATGAGGCCGAAATTCGTGGACTGATGCGAAAAGGTGGCCAATCCATCTTCGATTACAATAAAGAGACTTCCGACTTCATCGAAAGATTTGGCGACCCCAAAGACGAATCACTACAATTTCCATTAAGGGCATGGACCAGCATTGACCCGAATGCGCTTAATGCCAGCGGAGAAAATTGGTACGATGATGAGGCCGTTGACGGCAACCGCTGGAGTAGACACGGGCATCTCACTGCATCGCTGAGAAGCATGCTTCACTTGGAAGAAAAGGCACCCTTTTCTATCCCTCTCGAATTGCGCGGTCTTACCTTTTCCGACGTCCATACCGCTTTTCTTGGGTGGTTCGTTATTGACTTTCTCGAAAATCGATTCGATCTTTTCCAGTTGCCAAATATGAAGTCTCTGAGGGCGATGATGGCCGGTGTGAACCAATTTGGGGAAGCCAGTCAGTAAACCATCCTCTTATATTCGGTTTCGTTAACAGATTGAGTAGGATGGCCGCAGATGGGCAAACACGTTTTGAGGGAGGTCCATTTGAGAACTTTGCCAAAACCTCTGTTTCACGACGGAATGTTGCAAAACAAGGCGGTTTTGACAGCAAAATTGGAGGCATATATGGCGCCGCTGACAAAAAAGTTCAACCCCTTGTCACACAACAGAGCCGCCCTTGTAGAATCCATGCTCCAGCTGTGGACTTACATTCGGCCGTGGGAAGGTACCTTCAGTGGACTTAAACCTGAACTTGGAAGCGCTTTCGATCCAGAGCTGCAAGATGGAATTGATGAAGAAGGGTTGCCATTCTCTCGGGGAAGAAACTCGACGAAAATGGTGAAATGGGTTTTGCGACCTGGCTTTCGCTACAGGGAAGAAAGTCTCAACGGTCCGCGGGAAATGGTGGTGAAGGCAATTGTCATCGTTGAATAGGTCCTTTTGCGGCAGTTGATTTTCATTTTTTCCGGTGTACCCTTGATTGGTTTTGTCTCCGCGGACGAGTTGAATTCAAACCCACGTCTATGAGGATGATCATCTCCGCGCTACCCCCATGAACGTGGGATATGGCCACACTGTAATTACACATGGCATGTAGCAGTTATCTCAGCCAGCTTTTTCATAACTTAATGAATTTAGCTGATGTATCGGAAACGTTAGACTTCGCTCACAGTTTGGGGGTTCGGGAAGACATGCCGAGATGTGGCCAGGAGAGCTCTGTCAGCGCGAGCTCATTCGAAGCGGGTTCTAAGGTGTTGAGAACCCTTTAAGGGGTCAACCAGAACTAAAGTAGATGCAATGAACGCGTACCAGTCTGACTTGACGATAGACCTGAGTTCTCGAGCAAGTCCACCAGCATCTCGTGACCGCCACGCGCGGTCGCATTAACACCCAAAATAGGAGACAGGGATTGAATTTGATAATCTCGGTAGCCTATAACTGGGAAATGATAGCAGAACAGTGAGTTGGAGAACGGTCATAATGCTGAAAAGCATGAAGCTCGTTCCTGATCGCGAGGTGGAAACTTGAAAGTGTTTATCACGTGTTAAATTCCTTGTCACTTTGTACCGGATGGGCGTCAAATTGCTTAAAAAGTGCATTTTTCTTTATCACAAAACAACCGATTTCAGGACTCGATCAACTCTCTCCCAAGCTGAGTATATCTGCAAACAAATGCCACGTCACGTGTTCCCAACCGGCGAGGCTTGAAATTGTGAAGGCGGGATGCTGGATGCTGCCTGATAAAGCTGCATGGTTTTGAAATGAACCTCCCAACAGCTCTTCACTTCTGTATCTCTTGTCATGACCCTTCCTCAATTCAATGGCGACCAGCACTTCTGGTTCCCTGTCGTTGCAGTGGTCCTTGGACAGTACAAGTCTCAGTGCTCTCTCATTTGGTCGTGGAATACTGCAGGCCATAACCAGCGACAACATTCAGCCCATAGCTCTTCTTGCTTGCGAGAAGTTCGGCACGACTCCCCCGGTCTCGGTTGAAACAAGTCTGAAAATTGAACAAATCTCGCGGCGGAGCCACTCATCGACGGCAAACTTTTTGAGAGCGCAAATTGGGTACTCGGCTGGCGATGCCGCATACTATTTGTCGCAATCAGATGGGGGTGTTCGTTTCTTGTGTCTAGCTGCCACGCTTTGCACTATAAAGGAAGGGTTAAGGAGAGCCCAGCTTCTCGACACGCTCTTGAGGAGTACGGCTCGAAGCTGTGATTCGCTTCCGACAGTCATGCAGCTTAACGATCTCCTACGAGCTCTGGATACAAAACTGACCGTATCTACCTTCACGAACGATGTGAGAGGTTGGTCTCTACTTAAAGAATTCAGTTTGTATCATGGCGATGCGCGAGATCGAGAATTTGAAAAGAGAGGGTCCGGCGTCGTTGAAGAGCTTGTGGTGCCTCCAAACACCGAGATTGAACATCTCGTCCGTGCTTTAAGGGAGTGCTTCCGAATTGGTCAGCCAGAATGTAGCATTTACATCCGTTCGAGTCGAATCTTCGCAGCTTGGACGATTGCCTTTGTGAAGTGGCTTACTGGCTCACCACCTTCCATGAAATTTGGAGCTTTTGCCTCGATCGAATCGAGCTCTCCTGTTTCCCTATTACTGCTTCAAGAGAAGAATTACTTTCATATATCTCTGATCAAAGAGGTACAGAATTTAGATTCCTTGATATCTACAGGATACGAATTGGACGCGGAAGCCCACGAAAGCGGGTACAACAAGGCTGGAAATCAGTTCTTTGGACTGATAAATGTGCAAACTCTGTTGGCCTTGAAAATGCAGCGGGTGTTTGGGACTCGAGCTCCAGCTGAGGAGGCCCTAATTTTGTTGACTGAGGCAATTTCGTTGATAATCAAATATCTCCCGGAGGCCATCGTACCTATTCCATTTCAGAGAGGACTCGCCAGTGTTTCGGAGACCAGTCTATCGATTTCACGGCCATTTCCACCGTTTGAGCAGAGAATGGAGATTGCTCAAGCTGCCTTGGGTAGCTCACTAGAGCTTCCTGACACGATCCCTGATCTTGTTCCGTGGAGAAAGCGTTTTGAACAGTATGGTGGTCGCTGTCGTCAATGCCGTGTGTGCAGATTAGGTATCACCTATACGGCTAATGACACTTCTCGTAATGAAACCTCGAGCTGCATCTCAAGAACGGCCGGCCTGCTTGCATCCGATATTTTGGCTTTATGTCTATTTGACATAGAAGATGTTGCGAGTCTAAAAGTCTCGCCGCGCACCAAATACTCAGCAGATACAATCTCGGCCGAATCCGAATTTTACATAGAAGTGAACATTGGCATCTCGTCCAATTGGCCCACCCTAGTTCGTCAGGGATGGCAGTCACTGATACTCACGGGAAAAGTTGCATGGCTGTCAATATGCCCTCTTGATATTGTCAGCTTTTCTGCTGGGCTTCTTGGTCTCGAGTGGAAGTATAAGGGTGAAGACAAGCATGGAAGCTCTGTCATGTCCAAAGGACACGGCCAGGTTATTTATCCGAGAATATTTGATGAGAAACGCCTCACTAAACACAACTACCTTAGTCTGCATTACACCCAGGGAACTGTACGTTGGGACGCAATGGAGGTAGAAAGGATAACCAGCTTCAACAGCGTTCGATCCTGGTTCGTACCACTGGCAGACGAGCTTGAAAGTCTCACTATAGACTATTTTCCACGCATTAAGAAAGAGATTTCTCTGACATGGAAGGTTGAATTAAGTCAACTGGGCGATGAAAAGAGCCTAGTGCTTAATGTGAGTTGGGACATGTCTGGAGGCTTCGGCGAGTACGAGTGTAATTCGTTAATATTCGCAAACTCCACGGCACTTTTCACGGGTGGGTGCCAGCACTCCGTCAGTAATCCTGCAGGATCATTAGGAGATCAATTATTCCGTGTTGAAACAAATTATGAGAACAGCTTCGTATTTAGACAGGTTGTTGACAAGGACTTCTCTGCGGAGAGGTATTACACTCTTTTTGAGTCTCATGGCTGTCCCACCAGTCAGCTTGTCAATCTTGCTGGGTATGTTAACAGGCATCAAAATGGAACTACTCAGCCGGGAGAATATTCAGTCGTCCATGAGCATGGATGTCTTCAGTGTGCATTAAAGAATTGCTTAGATTTTGGGGCAACCACGGTTTTCTGTTGAAGTCGGATCTCTGCTTACGTCCGAGGTGTTGTCTAATGTGAGGGAGCGTCAGTTTCATTGGGCATCAGTTGCGGCGTTTTAGCCCCGGAAAAGGAGAGTTTTCGGCAGACTCACTAGTGTTCGACGCACAGAAGCGAGCCGATGATTGGTCGTTTGAGGTCTTATCAACTTCTCCTCGGGGTCTCCCTTATCGATGATATATTTCCGCGGGCGCTTTTGTTTTGTTTCGATTGCTTGGAATTTTGTGATCATTTACTGGATCCGAGGTACCATTTCAGTCTACCCCGCATTTTGTATCGCTAGGTATCACTTTCTGAAAACATGCCGCTGCTTCACTGAACCATGCCATGCGTTAACATCAGACCAAAGTGTGGGTTATATCATCCTTGTTCCGCATTTCTGTTGTTTGAAGTCCCTACAACTCACTGGATTATCATCCAAACGATTGGCAGTGCATCTCAAAGTGATGATGGCTTGAAAGCTCGGCTCGTCTTCACCTGAGAACTGCCACCATCTATAGCCTTCTTCTAGTATCTCGCGTCAGGATTCTAGACATCCAGAAGGTACAATGGCGGCCAATGGAACTGCATCGAATGCAGTTCAGAGGAAGAAGGTGGTGGTTGTCGGACTGGGAATGATTGGGATAGCCTTCATGTACGTTCCTATCTGGTGTGCATTTTTTCTCTTCAACTGACTGACACTTCATCTAGTGAAAAGCTTATGAAATTGGATGCTAAACGAAGAGAATATGACATTGTTGTCATCGGTGAAGAGCCACATCTGGCGTATAACAGAGTCGGTCTTACTAGCTTCTTCGAGCATAGGGACGTCAAACAGTTGTACATGCAGCAAGAAACATGGGTGGGCTCTTTCGAATTCACTTCGAGCTTCATCTGACCAAGCTTTGTAGTACGATGCTTTACCAGAAGGCTCGCTGCACTACCACCTCAACACTCTTGTCACAGAGATTGATTCGGAAAGGAAGTCCGTAAAAACAGCCAAAGGCGATGAGATTGATTATGATATTCTAGTTCTGGCCACTGGATCCAATGCACTTCTTCCGAAGTCAATTGTTGGTCATGATGCCAATGGGGTCTTTGTATACCGCACGATCGAAGACCTCACGAACCTCATCGCATTTTCTGCCACCAAGAAGGGCAAGACGGGTATTGTGGTTGGTGGGGGACTGCTTGGCCTGGAGGCTGCGAAGGCAATGACGGATCTTGGAGAATTTGGCAAAGTCAGAGTAGTGGAATCATTTCCTTATGTTCTTGGGCGACAAGTTGACAGCGAAGGTGAGCTAAATGGCCAAGTTTGGACGACGTCAAGTTAACACACCAAAGGTGGCGCCATGGTAGTCGAGCAAGTCAGAGATTTGGGTGTTGATGTCAGTCTTGGTAAAATGATGAAGAAGATCTCGACAGACGATGATAATAATGTGACGGGCTTGGAGTTTAAAGATGGCGAGAAATTGGAAGGCGCTTGCGTTTGTGTTGCAGTAAGTTCACCTTGGGATGCTCAAATTAGGATCTGATAAGTCAAGATTGGAGTTGCCCCACGAGACGAATTGGCGAAGAATGCTGGCCTTGCATGCGGTCCTCGAGGTGGTGTCATTGTTGGTGACGACTTGCAAACCAAGGTCAAAGATATTTACGCCATTGGAGAATGTGCAAACTGGGGCGGCATGTGCTACGGTCTCTATGGACCCGGCCTCGAAATGGCAGACATACTCGCTTTTAATCTCACGGAAGCAAAATTTCACTCGCCGCGATCACTCACAGCCCCGGACATGAGTACCAAGCTCAAGCTATTGGGTATAGGCGTTGCCAGCTTTGGTGATGCCTTCGCAGATCAATTTGGCCCTCAGTGGCTACCTGGAAAGCGGCTGGACAAAGAGATCGAGAAAACCCTCGTCAAAGCACTGTCTTTTAAGGATCCCTTCAACCACATCTACAAGAAATATCTGTTCACCAAAGATGGCAAGTATCTGCTCGGTGGGATGATGGTTGGAGACACAAACGATTATGTGAAACTACTTCCCATGACCAAGTCTCACAAACCGCTGGGAATCACGCCTGCAGAACTGATGATCGGCAAGCAGGGGGGAGATGAAGATGCGGATGACTTGTAAGTAACCGCTTGCGTACCCTCAGACTCTTAGCTGATTATTTGTAGACCAGATGAAGCCCAGATTTGCTCTTGCAACAATGTCAGCAAGGGAGAAATCGCGAAAACGGTCAAGGAAGGCACGTGTAAGACCGTCAGCGAGATCAAAACATGCACAAGGGCGGGGACTGGTTGCGGGGGCTGCATTCCCCTGGTCACTTCTATCTTCAACAAGACTATGAAGGAAATGGGCCAAGAGGTTAAGAACCACTTGTGCTCTCATTTCGCGTATTCTCGTGCCGAGCTATTCCATATTGTCCAGGTCAAACGATTGAAGTCTTTCGAGCGCATCATGGAAGAGTGTGGCGAGCCGAGTTCGTTGGGATGCGAATTGTGCAAGCCACCAATTGCATCGATCCTCGCCTCCCTCTTCAACAATCCTGTCCAAGACCCTGAACGCCGCAATCTTCAGGACTCCAACGACAAATTCATGGCAAATGTTCAGCGGAACGGGACTTTCTCGGTTGTTCCGCGGGTACCGGGAGGGGAGATCACGCCGAAGAAACTTGCTGCCATCGCAAGTGTTGCAGAGAAATACAATTTGTATTGCAAAATCACGGGTGGCCAGAGGATCGATATGTTTGGCGCCAGAAAGCAAGATCTGATCGACATCTGGACCGAACTTACCCAGGCAGGCCTTGAAAGCGGTCATGCCTACGCGAAAGCCTTGCGGACAGTGAAGTCTTGCGTGGGAAGTACATGGTGCCGATTTGGCATCGGTGACAGCGTGGGGCTAGCAGTCCGTCTGGAGAATCGGTACAAAAGTATCCGGGCACCACACAAGTTCAAGGCCGGAGTATCAGGCTGCGTCCGAGAATGTGCAGAAGCGCAAAATAAGGACTTCGGTCTTATCGCTACCGAAAAAGGGTTTAATATATTTGTTGGTGGCAATGGGGGAGCCAAACCAAGACATTCGGAGCTATTGGCCAAGGACGTTCCAGTTTCGGAAGTCATTCCAATTCTGGATCGTTATATTGGCTTCTATATTCGAACAGCTGACCGTCTTCAGCGGACAGCTAGGTGGATTGAGAATCTTCCTGGAGGCATAAAATACCTGAAAGAAGTGGTGCTCGAGGACAAACTTGGTATCTGTGCAGAATTAGAGAGGTACGTGGAGGAGTTAGTATCAACCTACTTTTGCGAGTGGACCGAAGCAGTCAAGGATGCCGAACGACGGAAGCAATTCCAGCAGTTCGCCAACACGGAGGAGAACATTGTTGATACGATCGAGCCAGTTACTGAACGCGGACAGCAACGCCCAGCTGACTGGCTCAGTGAGTCTGCTACGAACGACTTTAAAGGCACGAAGTGGAGCAGTCTGTCCTGGCAACCGATCGTGGAAGCTTCAAAATTCAAGGACATTCCAACCGGAGATAGCAATGCTGTGAAGCGCGGGGACACGCAGCTAGCCATTTTCAAAGTCCGCGGGAAATACTATTGCACGCAACAAATGTGCCCTCATAAACGCGCTTTTGTCCTGTCCGATGGCTTGATCGGTGGCGAAATGTCGTCTGAGAAGAAAAGGTTATGGATTTCATGTCCTTATCACAAACGTAACTTCGAGTTGGAAGGGGGAAATGCCGGCAATTGTGCGAATGATGAAACTCTAAATATCGCAACTTTTCCGGTGGAAGAAAGAGAAGATGGGATGGTTTACGTAAAGTTGCCGCCTGTTGAAGAGCTCGATTCAGTCCTCGGGACCGACAACTGGAGAATCAGGAAGAACGATGAAGCAAAACTGAAAGATGCCAGGGATCTTAAGGGCAAGAAGGGTCTCATTGTAAATGGGAAAGGGAAAACCGACGTAGTTGCGGAGAGAATCCTGGCTGGCCAAAAAGACAACAAATTGGATTGGTAGTACAGATCTGGCCGAGTGCTCTTCAGTTGGGAGTCTTGTCTTTTCCTGAGCTCGCGCTGCACAGAAAAGGCGGCACTGGATATTGCGGATTTTAAATATCCCACTCGGCTTAGAATGAGTGCCACTTTTCCTGTTTACCAGCAGCTTTGGTACCTTTGCCTTCAAGAAAATGGAAATGTATAACACAAATCATGCTACTTCATTAGCCACTAGTTATTCTTCATTCAGCAAGACTTTTGTATGTTAGTGTGGGTAGTTTGCCAGGAACACGGATCTCCGGGGCATCGTCTGTCTAAGGCAGGACTTGGACGGCTCGATAGATTGGTGAATGAGTGGCTACTGATAAGCAAAAGTGTTCTATCCTCATAATTCCTGCATAATTTAAATTTATCTGAACCCCTAAGGGTAATTCAAGTCCAGTTGGTAAGCGTACGCTTATCTTGATCCGGGTATCAGCAAGTGGCTGGTCTTGGCAGTTCTCTGATCATTTGATGATTATCCTAACACGGGACTACATTATTCTATATTTCAATCGCTGCGGTAGAGCCATTGGAAAGTATTCTCAGATGCACTGTGTTTTGCCGGAAAGACTAGGAGACAGAAGCGCTCGAAGTCGGTCGAAATCGGTCGAAATGTCACCAGAACAGATTTTCCTCCCCGAGTAAATTTGAGGGTTAGCCCGACGAGATTACAAATGGGCATCTTCAAAGCACAATGGCCCAATGCTGGTAGCGAGTTTTTGAGATCCCCAATGTCAGCTGGCTGTAAGATCCCGCCACGGAACGCCACTTTGTCGTCCTACCAATGCATTCGTAGTCCAGTATGTATGCTCATTGGAAAGAGAAGGTTATGCGGCGTTGAGATAGCCTATGCGGTGTGTCTTCATAATCGGGACCACTCATCCACTGGGACGATGCAGCTCGTATTTTCTGGAGTATCTAAAGTAGGCGCGCTGAATATTAAATGAAGTGGATCGATCTCAGAACACGTCTTCGAGTCTTAATTTCTCCTCAGTTTACATTAGGGGATATTGTTGTTCATTATGTCTATCCCAAACAAGTGTACGGTGCTCGTCATAGGTAGCGGTCCCAGCGGGTCTTACACCGCGGCAGCTCTTGCTCGGGAGGGTATCGATACGGTACTATTGGAAGCAGAAGTATTCCCGAGGTAGGATCAAGTAGATTCAATTTAGTACCACACCTTCTTTTCGTTTCCTTGGTTCGCGTTCAGACAGGAAATGCTCGCTGAGGAGGTGACGGGAGACCGATTCAATGCTGATTGGGTTCCAGATACCATATCGGAGAAAGTATGCTCGCCTCAATGCGTCATTTTCTACGCTTCATTGACCTAGACTCGACATTCGATCAATATGGATTCAAGAGAAAGAACGGGGCAGCTTTCAAGCTGAATGGAACCAAACGCGAGGGGTACACGGACTTCATTGCGTCTGGTGGGGCGAATAACTATACATGGAATTTGGTTCGCTCCGAAGCAGATGATCTGATGTTCCGTCATGCTGGCAAAAGTGGCGCCAGAATCTTCGACGGCGTGAAGGTCAATGCCATCAATTTCGTTGGCACACCCGAAAATGCAGGAGAGATAGCCTCAACCAAAACTACGAATCCTGGTCTTCCAGTATCAGCATCTTATATGAAAACATCAACCAGAGAAACCGGTGTCATTGAATTTGATTATCTGGTGGATGCAACCGGTCGAGCCGGTCTGCTGAGCACCAAGTACTTGAAGAACCGCAAGTACAATCAAGGGTTGAAGAATATTGCCATTTGGAGTTACTGGGAAAATACCCATGCGTATGGAGAAGGCACTTCCAGAGAAGATTCTCCTTTTTTCGAGGCTCTTACAGGTACTGAAATCATTTCAAGCAGATGTCCAGAAATTAACGATGATAACTCGTAGATGAGAGCGGATGGGCTTGGGCGATCCCACTTCACAACGGCACGACATCAGTGGGGATTGTGATGAATCAGGAACTTGCCAACTCCAAGAAGAAATCATCCCCGTCCACAAAAGATTTCTACTTGGCTACTCTACAAAAGCTAGTACCCAATCTCTGGCAATTTCTGAAAGACGGGCAGCTGGCGACAGAAGAGGTCAGGTCCGCCTCGGACTACTCCTACCGATCTACATCCTACGCACTTCCCAACACTCGCATAGTTGGCGATGCAGGTAGTTTCATCGACCCGTTCTTCTCTTCAGGGGTTCATCTTGCATTGACAAATGCCGTGTCTGGGGCGGCTACAATCTGCGCGGTTCTTCGTGGCGATTGCGACCAGAATACGGCTGCAAAATGGCACTCGCAACGAGTCGCAGACGGATATGAGCGCTTCATGCTTGTCGTCTTGAGTGCGTATCGACAGATGAGACGACAGGCGGAGCCAGTACTAAGTGACATCGATGAAGATAACTTTGACAAAGCATTTGCCTCTTTTAGAACTGGTAGGTTACCGAAAGATTCCTGATAAGGTTGGAATGCGATCAAAAGTGCTGATAATTTGATGAAGTCATTCAAGGCAACGCCGATGTCAACGATAAGGTAACACAGGCTGAGCATGCTGAACTCGAGAAGATGATGGTATTCTGCGCTCATGCTTTCGAACCTAGCAAACGAGTCGAGGAACCACCTGAACCTTTGAATAAATCAGAAGAACTTCCAAATGATAAGTCAGAAGACGTTGCAGATCGAGTCTACAAGGAGAAGGCAGATCAATTCCACGCAAAACTGATGGCCGAGGAAGAAGAAATCTTCAAGCGCATTCGGGCGAGAAATGTGAAGGACGCAGAGAATACCGTGAGTCTTGACGGGAATTTCAGAACTGATGTGATTGATGGATTGGCTATTCGTTTGGAAAGAGGCAGTCTAGGACTTGTCCCGGCATCGACCCGATGATCTGTTGTTATACATACTTTAGTGATAATCCACTTCTAGATGCTAGATAAACGACTGTTTTTTGGGGAATGCTTCAGAAATAAAACCCAGCTTCAAACGTTTGGACATGCGTCTCCATCTCAGAGAGAATTCCTCTTGAGTTCATGTCCCCGAGCATCGCTTACCGCATCTGGGCCAGTATTTTGCAACTTGACCTACCCCCTTGAGACTCAAAAAACTATACCAATTGTCTTTGGTATAACAAATAGTTTCAAGAAAAATGTCCCGACTAAAATAAATGACTGTAGTGAATTTTTCGGATCCAGCGGTCCACATTCGGCAACCGAATCTGCCACCCAAACACTTCAGAATATTCAAACACTCAACTTATGCATCCAAGAACAAACTACTGCAATAAACAAAGATCTGATAGCAGTTTTCGCGACAGCCAGGTTTGCCTTATCAATATCAGTAAAGTGTTGGTAGAAAATTCGAGAACGCCGGTGGATTATTCATGGCCGACCAAGGGTTGAGATACAAAAATTGGTGGCAATGCGAGATTATACAACAAAATGCATAATTTTCCCACGTCATTTGAGTGATTTGAGAATGTATTCGGAACGAACATTCTCTATTCGAAAATTTCCAATGATGGCCAACTCGTGGTGATGGCGGGGCACTAGATATTACCCCGCCATAGACAGTCGGCATATGCAGCCCCTACCAAACGCTCTAAATCACTCATTTCGGACTAGAAATTGATAAAAATAATAGATAAGCAACCTTCTATAATTACTAAATGAAAGCACATCAAAGACTATATACTTTCTGCTCGTGTTATGGACGGGAACCAAAAGATGGTACTACGCTATGTGAATCCACTAGTGGATGGTTCCCTCCACTTATCTTAGTGCCACTAATTCTCGCTAAACTCACATCGTGCAGGCACTCTGCAAAAATGGCCAAAAAAAATCAAAAATGCAAGCTGAAGCACCGAGCTATGCTCGGGGACATGAACTCAAGAGCAATTCTCTCCCATTCACTCCTCGCTTACACTCTTCAAACCCACAAACCTCCAAAAAATTTCCAAAAAAAAGTTGGTTGATACCAAGCCTGAGACTTGGGGCCATGAAATTCATGAAGTACTCTCTGACGGGGCTATTTCATATTAGTTTCTTATATTTTGAAGAGGCAGGAAGGGATATCTTACAGTCGAACCCCGATCTCCCGCGCATTGTCAAGTGATGACAAGCGGAAATCATGACCGTTAGACCATCAAAGAAGTTTCTTTGGACTGTTTTTGATGCTTTTGCCTTATTTTAGCATATATACATACTACAAAGTGCCCTAAAATTTAGCGAAACTCTGAGAAAATACACTTTGGCGCACCAGGAAGGTAGGATAAGCCCATTGCAAGAGCAGTGATCAGAGTACATTATAGAATCCCAGGTGATGTGAATGATTGAAACTTTCTAGAAAACCTAGAAAACTGGCTCGATGGAATAAGCTGGACAGTGTATGGCGACGGATTTGGGGAGGCTCGACACCCAGGCACCCTTTCGAAACAGGAGATTGTAATACAAGATCCCGATAAAGACGACAGTAGCAACACCAAAGTTACGATTTACTCCGCGTGATTTAAGTCATATAGATATGGAGCTTTTAACGGACATTAATCAACCGTCAATTTCTACCCCGTTCAGCTCGCTCCAGTATCCACAATCGAAGCGCCTGAAAGACGCGAAAAAGATACATCAGTGAGAACAGCCCCAGAAAGAATAAAAAACAGTAGGCATGCGCCCAGAAAATTACTTTCTGATGGGGCTATTTAAATCAGTACCGCGGATTGAGGTTTTAATGATAGATGATTCATATTCGAACCCAGATGTCCCATATATTATCGGTGATGACAAGCGGAAATCAACATTGGTTTTCCGCTCGTCATAACAATGCACAGGAGGTCGGGGCTCTGGTTCGTCGCCCAGCAAAAAATATTCACTATTTAAAAAACCTAGAATGTTTTTATTATCATTTTGTATATATTAGAGTAAGGGAATTATTTTTGTAGTTATAATTTATGAAAAAAATTGTTCCTTCCTCAATAGCGGCAAGCGAGGGCGTTCAGGGGCTCGGTCGCAAACTCACTCTGACCACAACATCACTCTGCCATAAATTCCCGCAACCAAAAACAGACCCACAATCTTGTGCGCAAACCAGCCGCTACGCCCTCCTGCGCAGAAAGGGCAAACCCTGTAGTCATACCTTCGAGGCAGCGAGATTACCGAGGGCAGTGCTCGCAGAGAGGCAGCAGACATTGGGGCGATTGATCCGCCTTTCAACCGCTTCTTTTCACCGTTTCGGGACTTTCCCAATCCTATGACCTGCTGACTCCCAGGCAGAATCATTTGTACATCGCAAACACAACCTCTCGATAGTCTCATCTGTACTCCACGATGCAAGACCCCCATACTGCGCGGCTTAAGGCCCTGTGAAGCCCGGCCCGGTCAAATCACACATGCTGAACCGCCGAGCGGAAGCACAATAACTGCTTCCCCGGCGTCGTACATGATGCAAACCCGCGAACCTGGGTTCAGGAGACGAACCCCCACCATCTTTGTCAAAATGCCCTATCAGACAGGCTTCATTGGCCCTGATCTTCAAAATGTGCTCCGTATCAGCCCACTTGCAGCCTTGACAGTTGGGCCGCTGGGCAACATGTGCGCCATATGTGCCATTTCCCGTGCACCTGGGTTGATAGGGCTGCTGCCAACCCCGAGTCGTCATGCCTCCGGCTGTAATTTATTACGATGCCAATTTTAAAAATGCCCATGTCATGTTTCTTCCGCATCTGAGACAATCTGATCTGACCGTCGTTCGCCCTTGAGGACCCATTGGCGCGGCCTGGCAAACGCCCTACTGCCGCCCTCTGCACCCTTATCGTCTACCCCTCGAATGACATAGCCACAACACCAGGAACGTTTAAACTTTTCTTGTACTCATTGTGATAGAATGACTGACTGTCATTTGACGTTGTGTTACAAAAACGAGGCAACGCCCTCGCGCGGACCAGTAGGGTGTGTTCCGTTTGTCACATACCGAGGCCACCCAGGCCAGGAATGTACTGAAGGAGTGTAAAACCTCACCGCCCTCAAACTATCGTGAAAGAGGGCTTCTGTTGTTCGCCCTTCATGATCGCCCTGATTATTTCGTATTCACGTACTCCAGCGAGTATAAAGATCGGTTCAAGTGGCGACCAATTTCAATTTTCTCATTCCTGTACAAGTCCCTCAAGATTCAAAATCCTCATTTAAAGCAACTCAGTAACTTTATAACTACCATATCCCCTGTCATTTTGAAGAAAGGCGTGTCACCCTTCGGTCCTTCTAGACTCCAGCACGCATTATCTATCGTCGTTCAAATAGTCTCAGCCCGGCTCGCAAATTACCTCTTCTAATTATATACGCACTTTTGTATACTCAATAGCATCACCTACAAAGCTATAAGTACCGCTATCACATCAAAAAGTTGCACTCACCTCGGACATACTTTCGAGTTCGGGGCCATCACTCTAAGCATATCACTACCATCCCTCAAGCAAGATCCGCTGTCTTGCTCGCAATCTCACTTCTGTCGACCATCTCTAAATCTAAAATACCTTACCCAGCTCACGGACCTCACCATCTCACCAACCTCACCATTTCACTCACCTCACCATCTCACTCACCTCACCATCTCACTCACCTCACCACCTCACCCACCTCACCATCTCACCCACCTCACCCACCTTAAAAACCACTTCACCCACCTCACGCATCTCACTCACTTCACGACCATCTTCGTTCACAAACATCATCCCACCACAAGCAAGTCCAAAGCTATTCTCCTCACCTCAAGAACCCCCATCACAACACCACACCCACCAACAAACTTCCCTCCACCCCTCCCCCAAACAACAAAATGCCAGAATCCAGCACCTCCAAACGCGCCCACAACGGTTCATCCCACGGCTCCCATTCCCACACGCACAAGAAATCCTCCTCCTCCAAACACTCATCATCCAAGCACTCATCTTCGTCTTCGAAAGGGAAAGACCAATTAGTGGATCGGTTTATGAAGGATGAGAGGGATCATCGCTCGTATGCTGTTAGGGAGTATGATCCGTTGCAGGAGGAGGGGAAGAGGAGGAGGGAGGAGAGGGTGAAGGAGGTTGTTGGGAGGGGGTATTGATTTTGGTGCTTAAAAGGGGAAGGGTGTGTGTGATAGTTTTGTGTGGGAATCGGGTTTGAGGTTGGCGGGGTTTGGTGAGGGGGTGTATTATTAGTGTATGGGCTTGCTTCGTCTTTCTGAATTGGAGAACTGTGGTGTTGTACTGTACAATAGAAGCGGAGATCTATATACGCCGAAATGCTTTTCCTGAACGCCAGTCTATGCAAACACGGGTTAAACTTACAAGAATCACTGTCCAGGCCTCGCAGCCTTCTCCTTAAAAGGCCAATCCTCCCGCATCCTCTGCAACCACGTTCTCCACCACTTACTTCTAATCTCCCCCTCCCCTTCTTCCCCTCCATCCTCCTCATCCTCCTCCTCCTCCTCTTCCCTAGCTGCTAAGTGCTCTGCCCTCCTAGTATCAATCTTCTTCAAATGATACCTCTCCCACTCGAGTCTCCAAATACGTCTCGGACTCTTCACAAGCATATCTTCGCCTTTTGAAGATTTCGGGAATGCGATTACGTCTTTGACGCTTTCTCTGCCGCACATGACGGCTATGAGGCGGTCGAAGCCGATTGCGAGGCCGGCGTGCGGTGGGCAGCCGGCGGAGAGGGCGCGGATGAGGTGCGAGAATTGAGCGATGCGGGATTCTCTCATCTGGGTATGCCGTTAGTATTCATATAAGCGGGATGGGAAGAGAGAAGAAATAGGTAGGGGGATTGGGTCATACCTTCAACACCTCAACCATTATAAAACTCTGCATCTGCGCACTATGAATCCGCCTACTTCCACCCCCAAGTTCCACCCCATTTACCACCAAATCATAATGATCTGCAACCGCCTTCAGCGGATCCGTAAGCAGCAAATCGACATCCGCAGCTGTCTTTGGCGCCGTGAAGGGATGATGCGTTGCTGAAAATCCTGCACTTCCGCCTTGTCCGGGATCGACCCCGTTTTCGGGTGTGAAGAGAGGGAAGTCGGTCACCCAGAGATAGTGATGTTTGGGATCGGGCTCGAGCAGGCCTTCGGAGACTGCGAGTTTGTAGAATGCGATGCGGAGCTTGCCTAGGGTTGTAGAGCCGCCTGAGTGAGGGAGGTTAGGCCGGGCTTGGATGAAGACGAAGTCGCCGTCATCGAAGGTAGTGGCTGTTTCGTGATCTTCGGCGTCTTGGAATGCTTGTTTGGGGAGTTTGGAGTAGAAATTTTTCAGCTTCTCGGCGCCTTCGAAGCCAAAAATTTTGAGTCCCTCGAGCGGTCTTCGGGAATCGAAAACTGCGATTCCAGGGGCGCCGTCTTTGTTCTTGGTAAACTCTTCGCCGTCTGGAGTCGAGAAGAACTTGCCGATGGTCTTTGAGACTATGCCGGTGCCGGCGTTCAGCCTGATTTTACATGCTTCGATGATTGGATTCTCGAGGTCTGTAAGCATTTTGCGAAGATCATCGGGAATGATGTGATCGATTCGTTGGATCTGAGGATGTTAGCTATTGGACTCGTGAATTGTAGTGTGACATACCAAGCCAGGTATTCGGAGATCAGGCTTGTCTGAGCCATGATAGGACATGGCATCGTTGTATGTCATTCGGTGGAATGGGGCGTCAGACAGTGGTAAAAGACGCGTGTCAGGTTTGGCAAATGATTTATAGAGAGCCTTGATGAGTTTTTCAACTCGAGCCATAACTCCTTCTCCGTCTGTCCACGCCATTTCAAGATCAATCTACAAAGTTTAGTGATATATCAGGCTTGTTGAAAATTATATTTACCTGTGTGAACTCAGGCTGCCTATCAGCTCTCAAATCTTCATCTCGAAAACATTTGGCAAATTGCATATATTTATCAATGCCACTAGCCATCAATATTTGCTTGTATTGCTGAGGACTCTGAGGTAAAGCATATGCACGGCCAGGTTTACGCGTGGGAACAAGAAACTCTCTGGCACCCTCAGGAGTCGATTTGAATAGAATTGGAGTTTCTATCTCATAGAAATCCTTTAGCTCTTCCCGAGCACATGCCGCGACATCTGATCTGAAAAGTAGATCATTTCGCAGGTAAGGATCGAATCTGATCTGCAGATGTCTATTCTCTGGCTGGTATACGTGTTCTGGTCCGGCACCAATACTACTATCAAATGCATTGAGACAGGTAATGTCTTCAATCTCGATCTCGAGTTCGCTCAGAAAGATCTTTCCCTCCTCAGATATCTTCTCTAGTGCGGGCTTCGTTTCGGATTGCTTCTTCGGTCTGTATTTTTCTTTTGTAACCCCAGTAACACTAACAGCGCTATTAAGTCGTATGGATTGTAGCTTTTCCGTCGTCTTGGGGTCTTTCGACAATATCTGGATGTATTCGGAACCAGCCCCTCTGCCGATGTGTGCAAAAGTCAAAGACTCGGATAGCTTCACTATCTTTTTGAGAAATCCATAGGTCGTAACTCGAATAAATATAAATTGGGACGAGACTTGCTTCTCAAATGGTAGGGTTTGGGGAGGGACATTGTCTGAAATCACTGGTTAGCATGGATTTGACAAGACACAATTAACACACACAAGATCCCTTATATTCCTTCCAGAACGGCACATCTTCTGTCCGCAGCTTTCCAACGTTCACGTTTCTCACTACTGCTATTTCCTCCTCTGCTAACCTGCGACTGAGATGGAAGCTTCGTAGGCCTGATGAGGAGATTAGAGGGATGGCTGTGCTCCTCCATATTGACGCCCGAGCGCTTATTCGTGCATTGCGCCTTAGAATATGCCTTCCAGCGCAAGAAATGGCCGTCATCGCCCATACATTTCTATCGTCGTTATAATTATTCAAGATCAAAATCGTATCGATATCGATATCGATGGACCACCAGGTGGACCCAAAAAGTTGAAGCTGTCTTAATACGGCTAGCGTGTATTCGGCAAATTCCGGGCAGAAAAATATATTCCATCTTGCGCATCGCGTTTCCTTCTTTTCCTCTTCATCCTTCCAAGTTTTAAACATGTAAGCCCCCAACCTCTCTCCAAATTGTAACAAACAATCTGCTAACATATATTTGCAGATGATGAAAAGCCAGCGTGTTTAGTATGATCTACTTCCTCCAACTCAAGCTTTTGGACTCTCCCTTCACCGGGCTTAAGGGTCTACTGCGAGAGGTGGTTGGGAGGATGAAATAAGCGCTCGACACACACTCCTTGTTAATTCCGGGCGCGATAAAGGCATCTCTGATCCTTGAAGCTTGGAAGGTTTCGATATAGAGGGCGACTGCGGAGGGCTGGTCTTTTCAATGGCTGCAGGCCCGACGCACACGGTTTCTCAGATTGGAGAACACGAGGCACGAATAGTGAAGGCAGGTGCTCGGGTACTCTGGGTGGCCTTTGAGAATATTATTTCTCTATTGATGTTTGGAGTTTCTCGGGGCATGGAGTCACAAGTGTATTTCAGGATACCTAGGTACGCACTTTAGGAAAACCGGTGTTGGAAAGGTTGGTTCCATATTACACATAAGGTTATTAGCCTTGACCGCCATACTAGAGAAACGTCTATTTATGCATCATGATCCTTCCCGTACCTGCGTCTGCGCCTGTGTTGGATGGCGTAAGTCGTACCTTGATGTCCCGCACTGACTGAGTGAGCATGGCCGTGGTAGTGGTAGTTCTGTGATTGGCCCAATATAGACCCCTATGTGATGACGAGGAAAAGACGACAGCACAGTCTTGGTAGCAGCCAGCTCATTCAGCCGCCTCGCATGGAACATTTCATTTTCACTTCAGCCTTCCTGGCCTCATCTACAAACCTGAAATAAAAATGTCACCTTGATACCAAGGATCAAGAATTCTTTGTTGTTTCCGCACCCTTTTCCGGTTTAGTGCAGGGCCGTCGTAAGTCGCCGGAGCGTCATTTCGATTGTGGATTGCTTCCCAGCCCCAGCCCCAGCCAGAACACCAGCAGCCGGCGACGAGGAAACTCCTCTGGCAAACATTGCCACCATTTGCGACCTTGCTTTTAGGATCGCCAGGGAAGAAACAACGCACAATAAACGCAACACTTTCCTTTTCTAAATCCTGAGCTCTACTGAGACATTGGGAGTCTGCGATCCCTCCCGCGTCGCAAGCCAGCTCCGGCGTTCCTGAGCCGCGATGGCGAGTTCTTTCGAGAAGTCAGTGAAGGGGGCGACCAAGATCAAGGTGAGATGAGCTTGAGAAGCTATCTACGGATGCTGTTTAATCCTTGTGTTGCAAATGCTAATATTCCCATTCACAGGCCGCCCCGCCAAAATCGAAGTATACTTCCCCAGAAACTTCTGATCCGAGCCATTGAAGCTGATTCTATTCCGCATAGATACATCGAGCATATCCTAATTGCGACGCACTCGGGAGAAGCAGGAGTGGCAGAGGTGTTCCGCGCCCTACAGAATCGATTACGAGATTCAACATGGACGGTGGTATTCAAGAGCTTGATCACAGTACATCTGATGATCAGAGAGGGATCTCCGGATGTGACTTTGGCATACCTGGCTAGACACAGAAATATGCTTGCTATAAGCAGCTTCTCTGATGGTAGGTGTTCCGGTGCCCGCAGGTCCAAACTCTGGCAATGGTTCAGCCCTTACCGGCAATATCATCGAAACTGTGCTAATACTGCATGGTAAAGTCCAAACACAGGGCCGAAATATCCGTCACTACACCAATTACTTGGGCGAGAGAGCTAGAGCGTTCCGGGATACGAAATGCGATTATGTACGGAGTGCAGAGAGGCGGCTGGAGAAGATGTCGGTTGATAAAGGACTTCTGCGAGAGACCGAAGCTGTGCAACATCAGATCACTGCGCTGCTGAAATGCGATGTGAGCGGTTTTCTCTCTCTATATGAGACTTTTTGCTGATGGGTTTAGGTGCTTGACAACGAGCCAGAAAATGAGATCACAATTGTGGTCTTTCGAATGCTGGTATTAGATCTTTTGGCAATGTTCCAGCTCATGAACCACGCTATGATCAATATTCTTGGTACGCACCGTTAGATTCACGCACTTGAAGTATTCTAACGTTTTGCAGGACACTTCTTTGAAATGTCAAAACCGGACGCTGAACGGGCCCTAGAAATCTATACCAATTTCACAAAACAGACGAACTTTGTGGTTCAATATCTGAGCGTGGCAAGGCAATATGAACACCAGACCCGAGTCGAGGTCCCTAAACTCAAACACGCGCCTGTCAATCTGGGGAAACAGTTGGAGGATTACCTCATGGACCCTGATTTTGACATCAATAGAAGACAGTACTTGGCAGAGCAAGAGTCAAAGAGAGGCCGAGGAACGAACGGGTCAAGTAAGCCCTTTGGAATTGGCTCGAAGGAGACAGAATCGAAGGCCGCGACAGGACGTTCATTTCCAGACGCCGCAGAGAAGCCAGCAGCGAAACCTCAACCGGTCAAGGGACCTGATCCTGATTTAATTGACTTCTTTGATTCTATAGAGCAAAATCAACAACCTATGGGAGCTCAGGCTGGGCAGCAACCCCAAGGCCAACTTCCTCAATTTAACAATGGAGCTCCTTTTCAAATGCAACAGCCGCAACCACAACAGTTCCAGCAAAATGGCTTCCCTCAGCAACAACCAGGGTTTCAAAGTCCAAACCAATTTCCGCAACCACAGCAACCCTTCAACACCCCGTTTGCTCCCCAACAACAGCAGCAAGTTCAGCAACCCCAGCAGATGCAACAGCCCCAAGTTCAACAGCCCCAAATGCAACAACCTCCACAATTTCAACAACCTCCACCAGTCCAACAAAATTTCACTGGTGCTGGCTTTGGTGGTTACACTCCTCAGCAATCTTTCCAGCCTGGAAATTTATCTTCAATCCCCCAAGACTCGCCTGCTTCCTTCCAACAAAGCCAACCACTACAGCTTGGGCCTATGCAAACCGGGGCTCAACAAACTACTAATCCTTTCCGCCAATCAATGTTAATGACAAACCCAACTGGAATGCCCGGCCCCTCATTCCCAGCGACACCCCCTATCACCTCGCCTATGACCCGCCAATCGACAAACCCCTTCGCCAAGTCTGCGTCCCCCGCCGGTCAACAACCCTACTCGCCACCACCCGACCAACAATTCCAGCAACAACAGCAGCAACCCACAGCTGCTCCTATTCGACCCATGGCTACAGGCACTAACCCATTTGCCAAGAACATTGCTATGAACTCCGCTGCCGCACAACGGCCTCAGACAGCTGGAGGATTAGTGGCACAACCAACAGGAAGCACGAATCCCTTCCGTCAAAGCCAATTCGTCAATACGTCAACAGGGACTGGCTGGCAACATGGCCAAACGCCTATTGGTGGAGGCTTGGACACTTTGGAAACGGTTCCTGTTTTCCCTAGGCCGGCGCAGCAACAGGCATGGCAGCAATAGAGCGGGAGGATTTGTGTTTCTTTTTTAGTTCAAGATCATCACAGCATGGCGTTACGAGAGACGTTTGTTTTTTTCACGATGAAAGGATGGGGGCACTGTGACATGGCATTGAAATGCATAATGTGGTACTACAAGGCTTAACATACATCCCTGTGATGAGAGACGCACCCTGGAGGCAAACCATAGGTACTTCGAATTCAAGAGATTATGAATCCGAGCAGGCATCGAAATTTCTTCATGTTTTTTATTTTCATGCCTCTTTCGACTCCTGTTCCATTAGTTCTGAAATGTTCGATCGTTTTGTCGCTGGCCCCCTAATTTCTAGAGAGTATCTCACTATTCCTCAACCTGCGGCATTACCACAACGCTCTATTTCCTATTGAATGATTGCAAAAGAGTATCCGAGTTTCATCGAATGCTAAGCAGCTATTGGCGGCAAGTGCACGCATGTCATACGACAGAGCTCGCGCGTGATCTTTGCCTGAAAATTACCATTCCTCAATATTAAATATGTTGCTTTAGCTGCAACAAACTTGCAACTTTGCTCTTTCTTTCTTTGACAGTATTCGGTCAAAAGTACGCTCTTGGAAAACCATTGACATTACTTGGCGGCTGCATATCATCAATAGTCGGGATCACGACTAAATCTTGTGAGCCAGTTGCTACTATGGAAGGCGAATTGGAGATTGCTGGGAAGGGCGCCTGCTGCTTTTGCTTTTGTTGACTCTTGCCGGCCGCGAAGGAGAGGCTGTTGGAGAATGTGGCCAGGGAAGGTACCTGGTATACTCCGTACTAGCGAAGAAAGGAATGCCATTTATTTTGTCGAAGTATCTGGCAACCTACAACTAATTTTGAATCTTCGGCTTCAGTCATGAGTCATTGGTCTGATTTTTGACCTCTTCCTTGTGCAGCAATGACTTTCCACAAGTGGCCCAAATATCAGTGCTTATGCTCGCTCAGCTCAATCCACTCCCTTCCCTGACGCCGCGTGAATTTACGAACACTGGTATATTCCATTCAAAACACTTGGTACGCCTGGTACGGCATTACTACCCCAATTACACTATATCATGTTTTCTTGATAATGTCTCGTCGAACAGTTTTTGGGGTTTCATGCAGTACAGTGATCCGTTTTCTTCCGCCGTTCGTTGAGATTGACCCGAATTTTCACCATGGTTATACTATTCAATCGAGTTGAAGCGATTATGATATGCATAAAATATCAGCAGGAGTCCATACATCGTATGTCCATCCGTCCTTTGCAATGAATCATAGTAATCGCACTCTTTCCCTGGTGCATTTCGGCATGAGTGACTCCCTCGTAACATTTTCTAGAGCCAGGCGTGTATCCTGGTCAAGTTCGAAGTGTAAGTCAAATTGCGAGAAGGAAATGTGGCCAACCACTTCATAACCATCTTCTAATCTTCGTAGGAGTTTGGCCTCCCAATGGTCGGCTGTTTCGTTATGTTGATGGCCTGCCCAAGTCCCGATAAGAAGAGCCTTGAGCTCTCTTTGCTGCATGATAATTTCTTTGACTGGATCCTTCAAAGGTTCCTCAAACAGAACTACCGGACAATATACGGTCATTCCACCCTCAATATTCCAAGTTATACAGTCGCCCCTTGGGAGGTATCTAGGGTGGAATTCGTCGGCCGAATCCGGGCGGTATATATTTCGTCGCATATGATCATGTGCTAGAGTCAACGGGAACGTTGTTGACTCGACGTGGATGATCTTGAAAATCTCGAACCTTCTCTGGTCATTTTGAGAGTGCTCAAGAGGCACGAGCTCGCCGTTCGTCTCCTCTGTCCATACTTGACAAGAAGAATTGAGGTTTAAGAGACGACAGTAAGGGCCAGGTGAATAAAGGACGTTTTCCTCGTTGTAGTGATGTCTCGTCCAGCCTACTTCTCCTGCCCACCCAGCCCAGGACCAGCTGGGGAACATGGCACTTCGTCTTCTTCCGGAAGATACAGCCCATGTCATTCCAACCATGAATCTTTCGCTGCAAGACCTGTTTGCCTTCTTCAAAGTACCGTTCCGGAAGTTGTAAATTACTGGAGGGAAGATGGGTACTCCTGAAATGTGTTCTACGGGGTGTTGTTGTTTACCCAGTGCTCTCAAAATTCCTAAGAAAGCATTGAGGTAGTCCGTGTCAAACGTCAGAGACTTTTTAGAGTAGATTGATATGTATCGAAAAATCTCCTCAGGCCGAAGGCCAAACCTCTGCTCGTGGAAAATCGGGTCGCCCATTGCAAACAAATCCACACGATTATCGACGTAGCATTCTTCACGGCAGGATTTCTGACATTCAAAATACACTTGCTGTTCCGAAAATATGAGTCTTCGTCTTGACAATAATGCCTCCTGGTAAGTCCAAGCCCTTGTGTTCCATACGCTATTTTGGATTGAGGCTCGAGGAGCATCCGGAAATCCAATGACTAACGAGCCTAAAATCATTTCACTTGGCTGGGTGATTCTTGGAGTCTGGGAAACACCAGGAAGACCATGGTGAGGGTTTGAACCTGCCGCAGCTATAATCGTTACTGAAGCACTGCTGTATGTATTGCCCATCTGCTGGATCTGGAGATGGCGGGCCGGGCAATCGGTCTGCTCGATGCAATAGCGGTCAATCCAAAGGTACCGGTATCCCAGTGCAAGCACTACACTGATTGTATCCCGAATAGTTGCTGGTAACGTTTGAAATCTGAGATCAAAGCGTCTTGGGAAACTTCATGTGCCCGACCCCAGATATAGCTCAAGGCGATGTATTCACAGCCCGATGGCGCGATGACAATGCTCCGCGAAACACAATCGATGACTCTGTCTGGTTTGAAGGATTTCAGGACTGGTTTGCAGCCCCTTCCGTGATGGTCATTGCAACATGATAGCCATCGTTGAATTCTCTCATAGTCTATGTGACACGATCTGATGGGACAAGGCTGCAAGTAAGTGCTAGTGATAGAAGGCCCTGCGTCCGATTCGTCTGACGGTCCAAGAACTGTTGCATACCTATGTTGGGGAAGATCGTCCCTATTGATATTGGCAACGCTCAGTTCCGTGGTTATGGTGAAGACTTGAATATACTTGTTCCAGCAATTAAAACGAGTGTAGTAGGCAATGTCCGAGTCGCATGCTACGGCTAGGACAAGTTCATCGCGGGGAAAGTCTTGAGGTATTACTTGAAGCATCCAGATGATTATGTTGCACAGTGGACATGAAGAGCTTGAAAGTCCAGGTGGGAAATCATTTCCAAGAGGTCGCACCAGCTTCGAGGGTTTGCAATAGCTTCTAATACCCTCTATAATGCTCCGCATGTCGACGGCCCTGCAATTCGTACACAGATCGTCATTTACGAGCGGATTTACCATTTGGGCAGACTGTGAAACCAAAGTAGAATTAAGGTCAAGTGCTCTTTCGTCGCTATCAATGTTATTATTGTAGGGTGAGGAGAAGGTGTCCCTAGAGAAACCCAGAATTGTGAAGGAATCCAACTCAGGTTTTCAGACTATATTACTAGGATTCCCAAAAGCGATCCAGCCTCCCACATGACGTGGCTGAAGTAATGATTGCCCGTCCTATCATATGCTCCATGTGAAGGTTTCTGCCTGATTATTGAGCCACATCAGTAAAGCTTGGTCAACTACAGCCTTTCTCTATGGAGAGAAATATAAAAATTTCGATAATGATAACTTCATAAACTTGACTAGAAAGAAAAAAACGACAGCCTGATAGCCCATCTTGGACGCGGGTGTAACATAGCAAGAGGTTAACGGATTGACAACTTCATGAATTACCTCTACTCTCATCTATAAAACGCCTGTGACCATGCAATTTTCCTGAACTCCAAATGTACCTACCCCAACTCCCGCTGAGAAACTTGTGATCCATGTCTTCAGAATACATCATCGAGCTCCATTTTGTTCTCAAGTGGTATCTTCCCTCCAGAAGCTTCTACAGCTGCTGCAGTCCCAATTGCCGAAGTAGCTGAATGGTCTCTATCCGCGACTTCATCCTCTATAAAGACGCCCAGACCAGAAAACGCCTCGAACATAGTCCGAGCATAATACTCCTGTAAGCTGTACCCGCCAGCCATGTGCCTCATATCCTTCTTCGCATTCCCCAACCACTCATTATCATAACTCTCCCGCACCTCATATCTCTCACTCCTCAACTCCAAGCCCCCAAACGGATCATAAGGCTTCTCCTCCACCGGCGCAACTTTCTTCTTCAACCCCCGGATCGTAAGTCCAGACCCCGCACTCCCATTCCCCTCTCCCACCGCCGCCGCAGCATCAGCCACACTCCTCCTCGCCGAGCTCTTCTTCAATATCACCTTCTGCGCCTGCCTAGTAAGCGCCTTTGCATCCCCGTCGCTCGTCGCCAGTTTCTCCAACAGGTCCCTCCGACTCTTCTCCACATCCGCCTTCTCCTCCTCTTGTTCCCTAAGCGCAGCCATCCTCCTCTGCTTCGCGGCCTCCTTTTCAGCTTTCTCCCTCCTTCTTTCTAAATCGGCTTCTTCCATCCCCGCTTTCTTATTCCCTTCTATCTCTTCCCGGAAACTGGCTCTGTATTCCGCTAATTCCTGCTCGGCTTTTGCTTTTTCCTTTGCTGTCCCTTCGACGAGATTGAAGACTAGATCCTCTACTTTTTCAAGGTAGTCATTCCAATCTAACAGGGTCTCGAATTCATCTTGTCGCCTATTAAACACTTCCCCGACGCGTTTCCTAATATCGACTTCGCGCTCGACTTTCAGGTCGGCGAAGAAAGCTTTATGAAAGCCCTTTTTTCGCAAAGTCTTCCCGCAGGAGGGAACCGGGCAGGAGGCGGGGCCAGAGGTGAAGATGCGGTCCACGCAGGTGGAGCACATTTTGTGGTAGCATTCTGGGTTGATTAGGAATTGGAGGGAGGGGTTGAGGTAGCGGTTGGATTTGCAGACGGGGCAGATGTCGTCGAGGGGGTTGGAGGCTGTCGGGTCGGTGGGTTTGGCGCGGGACATGTTGGTCTGTGGAGAGGTGTTGTGAGAGGTGGTGGAGAGGAGAAGGCGTGAGGTTGACAAAACGAGGACGAGGCTGTTGTTTTGGGTTGGTGGCGCGGTGGAGCTTTGACGAGGCTTTGAAATCTTGACGCGACATCGACATCCCACTTCGATCTTTCCACGCAAGCAACGTTTGTAAATTTTCGAAAATGGCGGACGTCCAAGGTAAGAGTTACTTCTAATCTATTATTCATGTACTGCTTGGTCTATTGCGAACTCTTTTATATCCAAGCTCAATTCCTAACACCCCGCAGAACCAACCCCCGCCGAGCAAGAAGCAGCCCGCGCAAAAGAAGCCGCCGAACAAGCTGCTCTCCCCTACAAATGGACCCAGCAAATCGGTGAACTGGACGTAACGGCCGAGATTCCCGGAAACCTAAAAGGAAAAGACCTGAATGTAGTCATCAAGAAGAAGTCCCTCATCGTGGGAATCAAAGGCCAAGAGCCCATCATCTCTGTACCTGCCCCTCCCCTCTCCAACTCCCTTCCAACACTCATATACTAATGCCTCCAATCCCAGGGCGACCTCCCCCACGAGATCCACGTCGACGAGTCAACCTGGACGCTCACCACCACCCCCTCGGGCACCAAACTCCTCGAACTACACCTCGACAAGACCAACAAGATGGAATGGTGGGCGCACGTCGTTACCTCGGCGCCCAAAATAGACGTCACGAAGATCACGCCTGAGAATAGTAAGTTGGGGGATTTGGATGGGGAGACGAGGGGAATGGTTGAGAAGATGATGTATGATCAGCGGCAGAAGGAGATGGGCAAGCCGACGAGTGATGAGGAGAAGAAGTTGGAGATGTTGGAGAAATTTAAGCAGCAGGTGAGTGGAATATGAAGAAGATGAGGAGTGGGGAGAGTTGAATAGGGCTAATGTTGGAGGCTACAGCATCCGGAGATGGACTTCAGTAAGGCGAAGATGAATTAGGAGAGAAGCAGATGGCGGGGTGGAAATTGAGGGCGAATGGGATGGCGTATGAGGAATGATATCAAGATGATGAGAGCATGGATAAAAGTTATTGCCGTGTTTTGCAGGGAGAAAATACTCTTAAATTTGCTTTAGCAATTCCATTCCATGCAACGTTGATCGAGGCGAAACCATCTGTTCCCTTTATGTAATTGACAATATTTGAAGGGACAGCTCTTGGTGCTCTACCTTTTGCGAAAGCCATACCAAATCAGCCCAAACCCGAAAATAGTCTCGTGATAATTTATTTTTTATTCTTAGATCCCAGCGCTGTCAAGAACACCTTTTCCTGCCCACGCTTGGGCACTGATATTTTACAAATCCGCAACAGTTATACAGCTCCTAAACTTTTATAGCACCAACGCTATTCAAATGGCTCGTCCTTTCAGTGGCTTCCCGCTCTCTAAAGTCTCTTCCTTATCGCTCACCAGCAAGACGACGGCCCTGGACCTCACCCAAGGCCTTGGTACCACTCAAGAATCCAACCAAACCTACAACCCCAGCAGCAGGCAGCATCTGGAACAAGGTCCAGTTATAGTAGTAGAGGAAGAAGATGCCCTCCATCGAAATAATCGAGCCGAAGAACAGAATGTGCGAAATGGGAGCAGAGGAGGTAGCTTTGCTCAAGTGAGTCAAGTTGGCACCGAGGTATGCCCACTGTATTAAACATTAGCAAGAACTTCCAGAGACTACTCAGAATTGGACTTACAGCTCCAAGCAAGATTGGCACAGTAGCCAACACAGCACCAACAAAGAACAGCGAGATGATCAATGGCCCACTCTTAGGGTCGGCCTTGAAGATGTGATGGATCTCGGGCAGCTTTCCGTATCTGACTGGCTTCTCGTATCTTGGCAGAGGGGTATTGGGGTCGAGGTTGACATCTAGGTTGAAGACATGGTTGCTGAATTGTTTGGAGGTGCCGAAAGAGGCGAGGAGGAGAGTTGCGCGGAGAGGAGACTTGGAGGTTAGGAGTTGGATAGGGAGATCTTTTTGAGCCTATTCCAGTGATTAGATTTAGGTCCTAGAATTGGAGCTTGCAAAACATACAAAGTCCACTTTTCCCTTGCCATTCTCCTTCGTGGAGAAAGGAAATGTAGCTTCCAATCCAGTCTCTTGGTCCCGGAGCAGGAGGAAAGCTTGGTGTGGTCGTTTCGGCTTGCCATCTTCAGTGGCTGTCAAGATGATCTTGAGGGTATCTTGGGCGCCGAGAGAGACGTCTTTGGAGAGAGGTACATGGTCGGAAAGTCTGATTCAATTCAAACATTAGCTTCCATCAAGTAGATACAAGCAATCATTCATTGTGCGATGCCAATTCGTGCTGGACTGAAAACATACTTGTCTTTAAAGCCAGCAGCTCCCTTTCCACTGACAGAGATTACTGCTTCGTCGAAACTCCATGATGAAGCTGCGCTGACCGCGGTCGCACCCAGCAGCAGGGCTGAGGGAAGTAATGAGCGTAGGAGTTTCATGGTTGGCGTTGTGTTGTGTGATGCTGGAATTCCGTCTCGTCGAGCTCGGAGGCGCGTACTTTCACTTCCAATTGATCTGAACACATTTCTGCGGGGCGTGGCAGTCGCGACTGCCGTAGACCGGCTAGCCCCCTCCCCCTTTCCAAGGTTCCTGTTAAGCGAACCGTGGGGTATCATTTCTCAATTGATCGGGGTCACTTTCGTCTGCTGAGATTCATACACTTATTTTCAGATCACAATAAATTCCTATGGGTCCTTCAGAGCCTCGTGTAATCTAACATGTTCCAGAACTTACTACAAAAAGCATCACTCCCGCGAAATAAGGTACTTGACCTTAAGTGCAAAATAATTTCTTCCAAGTTTGCACCAAAATTGCTTTGGATACGATGCGAATCGGAGGTCATAAAACCAAGAAGTTCGTATCCTTCAATTAACCTAAGTTCGACATGGCGCTGGAGAGATCGGATTTCGGATACACAAAACTTGGATATTTCACCACTTCCCCCAACGACGAATCAAAAATGACCGTCGTTTCTTCTAGCATTTCAAGATGCTTCGCTAGGTGAACAGCTACCCCACATAGTACGCTCAAAATATAAATTTTAACTTCATAAAGTTTAGATGGACCAGCTAGTGGCGGGGATAAAACTACAGTCGACGGGAAGCCGGCAAAGAAAGCCTTTGTGGGGGAATCTACATACCGAGAACGACGATCAGCAAGTACTTAAAGGGGCTGAAATGGCTCAAATGATGTTTGGCAAAGGCCGAAAATTACAATGGCTGCCACCGACACCTTGAAACAAAAGCAACCGGAGTTGTATGTTTTGGGCAGAGACTCGACAGAATCGCAGAGGTAGAAATCCTAAACTTGACTTCTCCATCCATCTATCTCACTCTGATCAGATTGAATTCCCAACATGAGTTCATCACGGCAGTCTGCGATGGCCGTCTCATTCTCCCTTCAGTTCCTAAGGAGTCTATCTTGAACGTCGCAGACATAGCATGTGGTACAGGCATCTGGCTGAAGGATGTTGCATCTGAACTTTCAGTCACTCCCACATCCAATGGCCGAAAGAGACACTTCCATGGATTTGACATCTCCAATGCTCAATTCCCAGCAGAGCATCCCGAAAATATGAAGTTTTCCATACACGACGTCATGCAACCATTCCCGGAAGAGGAGAAAGGGAAATATGATATCGTTCAGGTCAGACTTCTGGTGCTGGCTCTTAAAGAAGTGGATATAAGTACGGCCGTGAAACATATCGTGCAGCTGCTACGTGAGTAACTCTGCTATTCAAAACGAAGATAGTATAACCAAGTATTGTGCAGGACCAGGCGGCTACCTGCAGTGGATCGATACCGAATCGGAGCTCGGAATGAAATCTTCAACAGACTTTATAACTAGCTACGAGCTTCTGATTAGGTTTGTCCAAGAGCAAGGCATCTCGATTAGATTTTGCAGTGTTGTCAAGGAGTCCTGCGAGACACTAGGAATGGAAAATATCGAGTTCAGGGATTTAGCCCCCCAACAAAAAGTCCATCTCCACAAGAGGGTCCAGGCTGAGTATCTACGAGTTATGCAAGCGGCGATTCCTCGTATACTATTGAAATCTGGGAAAGCAAAGACTATTGAGGAAGCAAATGAAATCTTTGCAACCGGTATTGAAAAAGAGATGGAAGAGAAATCTAGGAAGGGAGAAGTTCCAGCGTACCCACTTGTCTTGGTATTGGCCAGAATGCCTGCTTGAATGTATTGTCACAGATATGATATCAAGACCAATATCAATGACTCCAATACCTGCAGATAAAAGAAGAAAGAAAAGCAAAGAAAAGGAATGAGCGATAACAAATTGCAGGCATGAAATTTGAAGAAATGCACCGCATGGTCACGTGGGCGCCGGCCAACGCCGAAAAATGGGGGTCCGGGTTCTGACGATTCCACTGCTTTTCTGATTCGCCATCACAGAAGCTCCGGATCAGAACGCCTAGATTCTGCACTCCGGCAGGTCGCTGATGTGCGACATGGCCGCGGAGGCCGGATGCTTGCATTTCATATCGGTAGGTACCGTTTTTGGACGAGATATAAAGAAGCATCCCCATCATCATCTTCGGAAAATTTACTCAATCATCAAAAGCTGAAAACAACCGAAATATCCTTCATCCTTCCTAGACCTTCACAATGGCAGTCAAGACTATTCAAGTCAAGCCAATCAGCGTTCCCGCCACCTCTGCCGTAGACTTTGGGTATGTCTGATAATGTCCCGTTTCGTTTCATTCTGAACATTTAGAAGTCGAGTTCCCTTGAATTTTACAACTCGGCTCCTTGGTTCTTCAAATATCCGTCAAAACGCATACTAACTTCAGTATAGTGCCGAGATCGAGAACGTTGACCTCGAAAACTTGAATGATTCCGATTTCGAGACTATCCGCAACGCACTCTACAATTATCACGTTGTGGTGCTCAAGAACCAATCCAGTTGCTCCCCAAAGGCTCAATTCGAACTCACCAACCGGTTTGACCCTACATCCCAGTCATATGGACACGGAAAGACTCTCGATGCAAAGAGATCGGTCCTTCACCCCGATCTGAAAACTATTCCTCATCAGCCGCAAGTCCAGGTGATTGGAAACGGACACTATGATGAGTACGAAGGATTGAAGAACATCACTCTGAAGCATCCCCACCACAAAGTTTTCCACAAGGATGTTATCCCAGAAGAAGATGACCTGGATTTCACCCGCTTCTACCGCTGGCATATTGATGCTGCATTATATGCTCTCAACCCACCAAAAGTCACTTCTCTCATGGCTGTGAAAGTCCCCGCTGGTCGTCGCCAAACTCTTCGCTACGATGATGGTACCGGAGAAGAGCTAGACGTCCCCCTCGGCACCACCGCTTTCGTCTCGGGGCAGAACATGTACAACATCTTGAGCGAGGAAGACAAGAAGTTTGTTCGCGAAGCAAAGATCGAATATTCGGCCCACCCCTACATTTGGATGAGTCCCGCCAAGAGCCGAAGCGATGGTCTGGGAATGATCTCTGAAGGCAAGGAGCTTCCAGCATCTGAGCTACCCCCAATCGACGAGAAGGAGATCAAAATCCTGCCCATGTGCTGGAAGAACCCGCTTACTGGAAATCTGGCTGTTCAGATTCATCCCAGCGCCATCAAAGCTATCCATCTTCCCAACGGAGAGGTGATGAGCGATTTGAAGGAAGTGAGGGAGCTCGTGCACCGACTTCAACGCCCAGCTATCTCCCCGCAGTATATTTATGCTCATGACTGGGTTGAGGGCGATCTTGTGCTGTTCAACAATCAAGGAACGCTCCACACGGTCGTGGGAGCTTTCACCCCGGAGGAACAGCGACTTTTCAGACAGTGCAATCTTGCTTCGAGCGAGGGTGTGATGGGCCCTGATGACAAGCTCTACTAGCATGAGTCAACGTGGAAAGATGAAAGTGGAGGAATGATTAGAGCTGCTTATTTTTGAGTTCAGACGATGGTTTTGGGAACGAACTCGGCGTTCTGGACGTATCAAGCCTCTCTGAGGAACTCGGCGTTTGAACGTAACAAAGCGTATACCCCTTTGGCTTTTGTTACAAGTTAGGAATAGATTTATTGTATTTTTGGTATGATGATGCAACATTTTCCCATGTGACAAGTCCCCTTTCCTCGCCTATTTGGGTGGGCCGGAACTCGGTCCAGAGTCAGATGGAGGAGAAGACAACAATGTATGATCGCAATTTTGATTGCTCATTATCAAGGTTTAGTCATGATTTAGACAAAGCCATTGTCAGACAAGTGTTGTGCAGTTATTTTTCTGCCGCACCTCCTTCTTTGTGGTTCAGACTGTTTAGTGAGACGAAACAATCTCGACAATGAACTTGAACAAGAGAGCACGAATAGACAACGCCTTTCTTTACCGAAGTCTCAGAATCTGCAGCAACTTCAACAACTTCGCACCACCCGCCAAAACAACCAGATCTGGAAAACAAGTTCCCAGATGGCCTACAAATATCCCCCTCTCTTCCCTCCAAGTATGAACATCAACCACAAACTCCTAAACATCCAACACAACCAAGCAAACCAAACCAACCAAGCTTCAAATCAATACATCAACAAAAATGTGCGCCGAAAACAGAACCACCTACAGCTTATGCGGCCATATCAAATGTTTCATAGCAGCATGCAGTGTCCAGCGTTCTACTCATTGCCATCCGCCCTACTGCCCACATTATGTACTTCAGACGTTCACCCGTTATGCGTTGTGCATGGAGTGCGAGAGCAGAAATGCGATTGCTAGGTACAATGATAGACGCTGATGGGGATAAGCAGGAGAAGTGAGAGAGGAGAAAGGTAAGTATGGAGTAGTATGGAGACAATAGAAAGAAGTTTTTTGACAAATAATATTCATTCGTAATGTGTGAGATTAGGTGAGCTTCAAGTTAAGAAAGCAGTAATGTATATATCGTGATAATAACGCAAGGGCCTAGGGATAGAGTTGAGTAGCTTTTTGTAATTGCGGTTTAGCGCCTCGCTTCGGGGACTAAAGCCTGAAGTCCCCTAGCATGCACCCCTATTGCACCCCTCGTGCTCGGCTAACCCCCTGAACCCCGTGCATGCAGACGGCGGCCGTAGGGACGCTATATTGGCTTAACGCCAGGGGTTTTTCTGGTAGAGAGGTCAAATTCAACTGAGGTCGTAACATTTCTGTCTAACGGTATGCAGGGTGAGTTCCCAGGTATCCGCCGGACAGTGAGCCTCTGACGTTGATTTGCTGTCGATTGATTGGTATGACAATTGCAATAGCTACAGGGATTCAATATTCCCAGCTGTTGGTATTCCATGTGCGATGGGTAAATTCCGGTTGGAACACCCACACCACGTAATAGGGTACGAGGTTGCAGCTTACTGTACGATTCCGTTGCGAGTGTTGGCCCTCCGGCCTTCCTTTCCTAACAAAACCAACGGCCTCACCAACATCTCAAACCATCCCTTCTCCATATTCATCATGGCTATGCTCAAGGCTCTCTACACGCAATACTTCCCCGCAGAACCAGCTTTCACCGAAAAAGATGTCGGAAGCCAGGTTGGGAAGGTCTTCGTCGTCACCGCCAGCAATACAGGAGTTGGCTTCGAGCTTGTCAAGATGCTCTATCCATCAGGTGCCACAATATATATGGCAGGTCGTTCAGAAGAGCGCATGAAGGATGCTATCCAAGCCATCACATCCGTTGAGCCCACACCAGCAAATCCCTCAACACTGAAATATTTACATTATGACCTTGCCGACCTGAGCGTGATACGAGCTGCTGCTACCGAGTTCACTGGCCAAGAGAGCAGACTTGATATCGTTTGGCACAATGCGGGTATCGGGGCCAACGAAGGCTTGTCGACTGTCCAGAAAATCGAAGGTCATATCGGCAGCAACTGCGTAGCTCCTCTCCTCTTCACTGAGCTGGTACTTCCACAACTCAAAGCTGCTGCCAAGGCAGACGGCAGTGCTCGAATTATCTGGACCGGTTCAGCGTTGACAGAGGTGCAAGCTCCCAAAGGAGGCATCGATTTCAACCTCATTGAAACTGGCGAATGCACCCAGCCTTACCCAGATTATGCTGCATCTAAAGTCGGAAACTACTGGCTTGCAGCCGAATGCGCCAAAATATATGGCAAAGATGGTATCATTAGTGTCTGCCAAAATCCTGGAAACTTGAAATCTGGATTCTACAGGCACCAGCCGCGGCTGATGATGCTCTTTGTCAACTCTATTCTCTACTAGCCGAAGATGGGCGCATATACCGAGTTGTATTCGGGATTCACTTCAGATGTCACGCCAGAGGTGAATAATGGTTCATATATCTGGCCATGGGGAAACTTGGTAAAGGTTCACAGCCGTGCAGATATCAATGAGGGTATCACCAACGGCCAGTCCACCAAGTTCTGGGATTGGTGCCAAGAAAAGTACAAGCTTTACAGGTGACAGATAGCTTAGGCTTGGGTATGTCAGGATGTCAAATTGGTGGCGTTTTAATCTCATTTCTCTCTAATTAGTAATCTCTTTGAAAATCCGCCGAATATCTGCTCTTGGGAACCTTGGAAGTGCGCAACAATCAGGTTGGGGCACTGTTGTCAAAATTCAAAGCTCTCGTGGTATATGTGCTCCCACGCAGTATTCAGACTCGGAAAATGAATGGAATAAAAACTTCAAAACTTTAGCTGGTCCCTTGGATTACAAAGATCAGACAAGTGAAGTGGGAGATGCCCAAAACAGGAGCGGTTGATCACGTGCGTACTTTCCTATACCCGGAGAAACCAAGTTTGCCACTGCCCATAACCCGCTGAGGGTACGAGAAACAAAAAAGCATGTTATATGGACCTTTCAGGGGTGTTGGAATCTAATTTCTGGAGTCGGGTTACTATCGAAAGTAGCTTGATAGTACCCAAGAACCTAGCCACTTTGACATTGATCAAACCTATAAATCCTTGAATCATAGACTGACTCAGAATGGCACATTGCAAGATTCATAATTACCACTAGGTACTTTAACAATGAGTCCTTTGTGGCTATCTAATCATCGACAAGGATAGAACAGTCGTAGTCATTCGTTGTTCCCTGACTTGTACTAACTACAAATACTGGTCAAAGCCCTCACCATCTATTGATCCAAACTAAGACAAAGACATAACTAGTACTCAGATCAAGTAGCAACAAACAAATAAAAATGTGCCTCGAAAAGACATTTGTCTATACCTACTGCGGCCACTCCGAGACCACCATCTACGATTGCGATGAGCACTTAATTAAATCTCCCCACAACGGCATCGTAGGGTATAGTCTCTGCCCGGAATACAAGAATGACAGAAAGAAAAGGGAGAGAATGTGTTGCGATTGTTACGTTGCAGACCAAGCGAGGAAGAAAATTGGGAAAATAGGGAGGGTTTTGGAGACGCCCCCCTAAGAGGCAATAGTCAAAAATAAAAACAAAAGTCCTATCGTCTTATGAAGACTTGTAAATGGAACCCTATCCGCAAGCTTATCTCAATACTGTAAGAAGCGGTTCACATGAACCTGCAATGTCTCATTTATGGGGAATTACATTAGGATTAATGACTGGAATGAGCTTTCAAAGTAATTTCTCATGAGAAGTCAGACTTCATTTCGCAATAAAAACGGTGTAAGGCTTTCTTCACTTGCTCGACTTCATCAGCAAATGTGAAACATTTCATGTGTTTATATTCCAATTCCTATTGCACTGTTGTCCTCGATGCCTCGGTTACAAAGTGGCGTCCTGTCTCGGGCGTCCCACGCACGTACTTTGCACGAGAGTGAGGCGAAAGGAACTCCAATGTTGACGAACGGAATTGCGAGGCGAGGCGAGGCTTCCTTCCTTTTTTTTTCTTCTTTTTCTTTCTTTGATAATGCAGCAAACTCCTACAGGGATTTAAAGCATTCATTCTGGGCGTTTAAGCAACGCACCAAGTTCATCGTGTGCCCGGATGGGTACTTCTCTCTCTTTCAGGCTGCAGTGTCACCACAAACACCCAGGTAGTGGTTTCAAAATCTACTAAATCCGGGCAAAGAAATTTGTCCAGATGCTGTGATGCTAAAGATGCGGGCGGCACTTCGGTTCCGCGATTCCTAACTTTCTTGAGCATATAAGTGGCATTATTTCCCTCAAAATATGGTTATTCTAAGTTCTCAGTCCCTCACTCCCGGCTTGGAGAATATTTAAAGAGTCATCAAAAAGAAACATGGTCAATTCAGCAACACTTACCCCTCCTTCAACGCCCACAAAGACCTCGCTTCCACCACCATTCCTGACACAATCTTCATCGTCCATCGACGATAAGTTTCTACAACTTAGGGAACATGAGGAAACCATCAGGAATCACCCAGACTCTCTTATTGTTGATCCGATAGCCTTCCAGCGAGACAGGCACATCAGAATCTATCCTTACAATCACAACCGAATCGAACTTCGAGAAGTACGGGAATTCGAACATCCATACTTCAATGCATCTCCGATTAATTTAGGACGTAAGAACGAGACCTTCATTGCTACTCAAGGACCGTTGAAGGAAGAAATTGGTAGATTTTGGAGAATGGTATGGCAGGAAGGATGCGAAGTGATTGTCATGCTCACAAAGCCTTACGAGAAAGGTAGAGAAATGTGCGCTATGTACTATCCCGAGAAAGTGGGCGAGGTGGTGGCCGAAGATATGGAAAGCACCGTTGAATGTTTGGCCTTCATGAAGGAATTAGGTACTGAAGTTCGCAAGATAAAGCTGGTGAGATCTGGGGAAGAGAGAATTGTCTGGCATTTTTTCTATGCGTATTGGCCGGACATGACTGCTACACAACGAGAAGATCAGACTGCGATTCTCAGTTTGATCAAGATGTCGAGGTTTCGAATTGACAAAGGGCGAGCGGGACAAGAGCAAGGAATCGGTGCACCAAGACTTGTGCATTGCAGTGGGGGAATTGTAAGAACCGGTACCTTTATCGCGCTAGATCATCTACTTCAGGACATAGGATTGTGGAAGAAGGGTAAAATGGAGATGAACGATCCAGTGTTTGACACTGTCAAGAGACTACGGGAGCAAAGGATGAGAATGGTATACATGAAAGAGCAGTATGCGAGCATCTATCAGATGCTCAGAGACCTTTGGGATACGTGGGAAGGCTACCCTGGAAATATTTATAAGTCGCCTTCTCCTTCCTAGAAAGCGCTTTCGTCTTATTCTCCTGGATTAATGCCGCAAGTACAATTCAAGTTCATCAAGTTCCCTCTATGGTCACTCTATGTCAAGACGCAAGAATCTATTCATGGCTTCAAGAATTGTTAGCCGCAGTCCACGCTTGCACTTCCTCCAACATGAATTTTCATGTTTTTAACCTCCACACAAACCAGGAAGGAGCTCTCCAGCAATAGATAAACCCAACTCGACCCTTGAGTTACCTCCTAGGAGTACTATGTTATGCATTTGGACGCTTTTAATATAAAATTCAAGTTAGCTCCTTATATCTCAGAAGTAAGAAATAATTCTGAATAAATGTAATAGTAGCGATTAGTGATGAGCGGTTTTTCAAGACTTTTATAATGAAGTTCCACTCCCGGTACGTGGGGTTCAAATACGCTTTCGAATCAACATGTCTTATTTGAATACAGCACGCAGACTCGAGGCACTTCCTTTGAATTGTTCCAAAAATTGAAGCCGTCTGAATTTTCCCCCATACAAACTCTGTGTCTAATGTCCCGTCGATATCGGGGTTTGAAGAGGGGCGTAGGGGCCACCCCGCCTTCGCCCCTCCCTAATTAAACGAAGGAGTTGTGCCAATCCCCGCAGAGAACGGCACCAGGGATTCCCAAATCTCGCTTCATGAGGAGCTGACCAACCCTCGGCCCTGCAACAGAAAGAACAGCACCCGTCGTTCTAACCGTCTGGTCTTCTTTCATGCGCCCATGATATCGGCCAGCTTTTAAAATATACAAACCCCGGGCTACTAGGCCAACTACGGTACAGTGCAGTGGACCCTAATCTTTGCACGGTGCTTCCGCCGCGACCCATCATTCCGGACCATGCCTACAGCCGACGGGCCCCGCCACCCATCTCAGTTACTCTATTATCACCCGGTCCATCGGGTCCTAATTTGTAAAGAGTGCAAATAGTAGGCAACTCTTTTGCTCCTTCCGTCTCTTACCTGTTGAGGCGTGACCCGTGTCTTATCTCGATAGCCTACCCCACCAGAAATATCGTACTAAATTGTTATGTATAGTGCAATACAACCGTCGGCAAGTTCCCGCCATCTCAAAGAAATCCACCAAATTTATCGAAACGAACGACAAGATTTTCTGCAATACATCCAGAGCCTTGATCTTTCCAATCCAGCAGACGTAATCCTGCCCCAACCCCACGAAAATGCCGTCCCGTTCTTGCTCATCGAGAATGGATTGGCCTGTACGGAAAATGGATGTCATCATCTTTGTGTCACTGCGAAGCGCATGAAAAGTCACTGGGCTACGGTGCATGGTGGTGTAGCTGCTGGCACTATCCAGTGGCTCCCGGTCCACTTACAGACCTTCTTTCGCGGTAATCAGTTGAAATATTTTGTGGTATCTGCAAGCGCTGTAGCTGCTCCTGAAGAAGAAGGAATTTCTGATGAGACAGATACACTGAACTTTCCGCCGACCTGCCATGCTCATTTTAAGGAGGACGCCCCCGCGCTGCTAGAACACTTTCAGCAGCACACGTATCTCGACCTTGGTTACTCATCAACAACCAAAGAACTCTGGCGGACAGTCATTCCTGAACTGGCTTTACATCACCCTTTCCTAAAGCATGGCCTCCTTGCTTGCTCAGCCCTGCATCTTGCTCATCTGAATCCCAAAGCGAGACAGCGACATCAGCTTACGGCTGCATATTACCAGCATAAGGCATTGCCAGAATTTCGGCTTGCCATAGGGAATGTTAACGAGAGCAACTGCAACGCTTTACTTGCTTTCTCGCAGCTTCTCATCATACACTGCTTCGCTGCCGACGAGCAAGATGAAACTCTTTTCCTTGTGGGGGCCAGAGAAGAAGCGGGTCTACCCGACTGGCTCCAAGTGATTCGAGGTAGTTGCTCCCTTTTTGGGGACAGTTGGGAGGTCATTCGCAATGGGGCACTCATGCCACTCGTAACGGAGGGACTCTGGAATCAGCATGATTTGCCGAGATTAACAAAGTCAAAATATGCTGCTCGTCTTGATGTCCTAGTCAACATGCCATTTTCTGGAAAAGGGCCCACCACAAACGGTGTCAACGACAAGAACTTCTCCTCTCTAGCAGGAGCGTTTGTCAAGCTACATGAGGCCTTCGCTATAGCAGAGGAGGCTCGCGCAGAATCGAAATATACTTTGTGGACAGCAGTTCATTCCTGGCCGGCACAGGTTCCACAGGAATATTTGGATCTTTTGAAAGACAGAGACCCCATTGCGTTGATTTTGTTGGCTCATTTTTGCATTTTACTAGAACCATTTGAGTCGGATTGGTGTTTCACGGGCTTTAGGAAGAGACTGCTATCCCGTATATACAAGAAATTAGACCCGGAATGGCGACAGTGGTTGCGATGGCCATTGGAAGAGATCGGACTCCAAGAATGATCATTGTCGACTCGACTTCGAAGGAATTATTCCAGGACTAGAGTATGGGGGTTAGCATAGAGCTGTAAGAGTCTTCATCATCTCAATAATAATGAGATACTATTCTGAGAAATTCCTGATGTTCCACACGGTGGTCTTGATCCCGCTTCTCCTCGTTCGAGGGGAGATTCGAGGTTCGCAGAAGATTTCGCCGCAGGCTCTTCAACATGAAACCCCCAAGTCATAATCTTGAGTCCCTTTGAACAACATTCGGGTGAATCAGGGTTAACTCCGCTACCCCATCCTGCTGACGCTTCTTGGACATGTACTCTTTAGGTATGGCGTCTCGCTTATGGTGAACTTGGCTTGGACAACATCTCAGAAACCACAGCGTACCAACATCTATATTCGACGTTCTGTTCATAAATTAAGTCCACTCAACCACATCTACCACCTTATATAAGCAGAGCGGTTCAAAATTTCTAGCCGCATAAGATCGAGGCAATTCTCGTTAGCTCCTCGACATCGCCCCGCGTTTTCAATCTCGCCCAACATGAACCCGGACGTCAAGCGTATTACTACCTTTTGGTTCAACCGCAATCCAATGGAGTGGATAATTGCCCCCGATGGTCTTGATCCTCAAGTAAAAACCGAGTTCGAGCATCTCGTTCTTAAGGCCCGTCGCAACGAGTTGGACGATTGGGCCGATGAGCCTGAATCCAGCCTCGCCTTGGTCGTTCTATTGGACCAGTTTTCGCGAAACATCTTTCGCGGCTCACCAGATGCTTTCAGCGCCGATGGAAAAGCATTTCAGACGGCCACAAAAGCCATCGCACGTGATTTCGACAAGAAAGTCACTGTGATCCAAGCGTCAGCGTTCTACATGCCACTAATGCACCAGGAAAGCCTCATTTCGCTAATTGCGGTCAGAGGCTTGTTCGAGTGTCTGAAGCCGAGATGTGTGAGCACCGAAGAACACGAATGGGTTGATATAGGTATCTTGGCTTCGAAGAGGCATATGGAACAATTGGAGCGATTTGGAAGATATCCCACTAGGAATGCCCTCCTGGGCCGGAAGAATACCGAGGACGAGGATGAATTTTTGAAGGGCCATGCTCCTAGCCTTAAATAGAACGGGTTACATGAGTTTGGTGTCGGTGTTCAGTATTGGTAAGTTTATTCGAGCAGGCTGCAGCGCAAAGCCCAGATTTGTCTCTGACCCTTCTATCCTTCCATTTCACACTTCCCGGCTTTCCTCTCTCGCTAATTGCTTCACAATGTCAGAGCCAATACATGGATAGATATGACTTGGCAAAGTCAAATCCAATCACATATGTCTCATTACAGGACCTCGATAAGTGATAACCTGAAAACCAGCTGAATAATGTGAGACGCGGCCTATGATTCAGAACTCCCGTGATTCACTTCCCAAACTCAATAACACAGTGATCTTTCAAGAGTCAGAAATGCAGGATTGACGCCAAATACGCCAATTCTATACGACGCCCAGTGTAAAGCCCTCGTTCGATGCCTCCGGGTCGGTAGTCCTTCTTCATTTGAACGACCACTAAGCATGGGGCAATAACAGGGAGCATTGTTCCGGGATCGCAAATGATAGAGACTTGTGTTGGATCAATTTTTAAATGCGATTTTCTAAACACGATATCCCGAAGCGTCTCAAATTTGGTTCGGTTGGTTATTACATTGCATGCATCCGGCGTGGGGACGTGCATCAGCTCTTCATCAGCTACTTCAACACATAATGAAGAGGCCAATTAATTTGGAGGGGGTCATTTGGGAGGGGCAACAGTACTCAACGAACAATGAACTATGCTCTCGCTGCCACTGAGGCTTGCTTCAAAACAGCTGGTCCGGAAGGTTGTCACGTGTAGCTTTGTGCCTCGCTCTTCCCCGCTGCGCAACGCAAGAAAGGGGCACGCCGCGCTTGAAACAAAAGCTAATGGAACTGGCGAGAACTGGGCAGCTTGGAATGCGGACAAAATGCGCCGGGAGCTAGCTTCTCGGAATTTCACGAAGCCGAGCCAAAGACACCAAACCGGGTAACGCGTCGAGGCGCTAATCCGACAGATCAACCTAATGGAAGGTTTGGGATTTTATAATGATTCAAGGCCTTCTCATGTATTTTTCCGAATGGTGTTTTTGAACATTATCCGAGGCTCTTGATATCTGACTGGGAGTCAAATGTCCTAGTCATGTCTATGCCCTTGAGAGACATCGCCAATTCCACTTCTCCGGTCCTGCTCGCGGCGACCACAATTGCGATATTCTTTTTGATCTGCCAAAGTTATAGCTTCATAACCGCTCCAGATCCTCTCGCTGAATTTGAATGGGCTGGCTTGAAGCGAGAAAGTTTTGCGAAATGGCGCGCCAATGTACGTTCGCTCACGAATATGCGCGAGACAATGCTGGAGGGTTATAAGAAGGTTGAAACATCCACTCATATTCTATCAACTGCGCTGACAATGACATAGTTCAATGAAGCAGGGAAGGCTTACGTTCATCCCAACCTGGCGAGCGGTGCTCACATAAACCTCCCTCCAAGTATAATCAGCGAGTTGATTGCTGTCCCCAAAAACGTGCTCAACGCAAAAGAGCCATTGGAACATTCCCTCCAGGTTCCTTATACTTTTAGGGACTCGAGAGTGACTGATACGCTATGGTCTTCATTCATTCCGCGTAAACTAACACGTGCTTTGCCGGAGTTGACCGGGGTAATATCAGACGAAATTGCTGCAGCCTGCGACGACGAATGGGGCTGCGACACGGAGAACTGGCGAGAGGTTAGTGTTCCAGACACATGTACTCAAATTATGGCCCGGAGTTCCAATAGAGTGTTTGTGGGGAAGCCTCTCTGTTAGTTCTTCACCCGCACGGTCTTCGGAATGTACTGATGGACTTTGTAGGTCGAAACAAGGTATTCCTCAAGAGTGCTTGTGAATATCCCGGTGCTATTGTTATTGGCGGGTGGATAATTAGAATGTTCCCTTCTTGGATGAGATGGTAAGTCAAATCGCTGTCGTGTTAATAGGTGGGCTAATCTGAAATGAAGGCCCGTCTCAAAGCTGGCCCTGATCCCACTACGAAAACATTTACGCATTTGCGTAGATCATATCAAGCCATTGATCGTCCAACGCAAAATTGATCTTGAAAGAAAAGAGTCTGACTCATCATACAAGTGGGTAGAGCCCAGAGATTGCATTCAATGGTTTCTAGATGACGCCGTGCGAGAGAACAAGCCAACTGATACCGACGCCGATTTGATTGCCCAAAAAATCATGTTCTTAAATCTTGCCAGTATTCATACCAGCTTCATAGCTGCTACAAATGCGATCGTTGATATCCTCAGCGCCGCAAACTCCGAGGATATTGTACACGGGCTTCGTGAAGAGCACAGCCAGTTGTTGGCCGAGTCTAACGGTATTTGGACAAAGGACGGGCTGAACAAAATGGCACGTACTGACTCGACTATTCGCGAGTCTCTGCGTATGAACCCGATGAATATTCGTGGTCTAGAGCGTTTGGTGAGTAGAACTGATATTTTTTAACAACCAACCATTCTCGGGCATCAGCTAAACAAGCTGTGACAGGTCAAACCAAAACAAGGGTACACTTTCAAGAACGGTATTCACGTCCCTCAAAACTCTCTGATCTCAGTGCCACTATGGGCTATCCAGCACGACGAAGAAAACTACCCTGAAGCTGAAGCTTTTGATGCATTCCGCTTTTCAAGGCCAAGCGAAGAGGCTGGCGGGGAGCCAACTCCTCAGAATGCAACTGTGGTATCCCTGGATAACAAATTCCTCCCATTTGGATTGGGGGGCCATGCCTGTCCCGGGCGTTATTTTGCAGTGGATGAGATCAAAATTCTCCTGGCATACTTGATCGGGAATTATGATGTTGAGCGATTGGCAAAGAGGCCAGAGAATATGGCGATAAATGAGAATTGGGTTCCTCATGGGAAGATTACGATGCGCATCAGAAGGAAGGGAAGGCCAGCTTGAAACCTCTGCTCAACGTCTCAAGTGTGAAGACGTTGTTCATAGCCAGATCAGGAGTCCGTTTTTACATAAGCACAGTGCCTCGCAATTGAAGTAATGGAAGCAAATCTTGAGCTTTATGAAAAAAATCTGCGACCCGGTCGCAGGCGCTTGCATTGACTGCTGCAGTCTGTTGCAGGTGATACCTTGCTAGCCGCTTGTGAGTATACAACTACATTATACATCGCAGGAACTCTTCATCCATTCCTCTCTCATCCAAAGTCTGAACTTCGACAGACTACTTTCTTAACAGAAAATCTTGTAGATGCGTTTCCACCTTGGCATCTGTGCCTTCTCAACGCGATCCGCTTCGATTAATGCAGCAGTATCTAGCTCACGACGACCTGTTTGCAAGTCCTACAAATCATTGGAATTAGTATCACTTGTCAAATAGGAGTTAGGAAAATCCAGAAGCTTCATGCACTTGACTATAGCTTCAAGATTCCTCGCACGGTTGAAAAGAGTACTTACCATGTCGGCAGTGCGCATAAATGGTGTCCTATAGTAGAGCTTGTACGGAATATAAAATGCAAGGACGACAGGGAAAGCAAGATATGCCAAGAAGAAAGTTTGAGCTCTGGCATCTGCGTTCTCAGTTCCATATCCGATTGGCCAGGCAGCAGTCCAGAATTGCGCAATGAGCACGAGGACGTTAAGGATGAAGCCAAGCCACGAACCGTACAGACCAGCTTGCGATTTAAAGGCAAGCTCGTCAAGGCTGTGACCTTGCTTCTTCCAGGCAGATCGGAAGCGGATGTGGGCCAGGCAGATGGAACCCCACGTGAAAATGGAGGAGAGTCCAGAGAGAGAGTAAAGCCAGTTAAGCGCAGTGGCTGCGGTCTCTTGGCCACCACCCACCACGTAACAGAGCAGCCCGAAGACCGATGCAACAACAATGGCCCACAGAGGTCGTCCTTTCCGGTCTATATATGCGAGGAACCGGGGGGCTTGGCCTTGATCGGCGAGTGCGGCGAGGGTGCGAGATGAGGCATAGATTGAGGAGTTGCCAACGGACAACACCGCGATGAGAATAACGACGTTGAACACTGACGGAAGGCCACTGATACCGGCATTGTTGATGGCAATGACGAAAGGTGAGGCTTTGGCGTCTTCGGAGCTGGATCCATTCAGAAGTCTGGGGTCTCCGTATGGGACTAAAAGACTGACGATGGTCAAAGCGACCATATAGAAAAGACAGATACGCCAGAACACTTGCTTGATGGCTGTTGGAAGAGCTATTATTAAAGTCTTGTCAGTGTGTTTTCCTTGGGAAAGGTATTTGCCAGTAAATTTCGATGCTTACTCTTGCGTGGGTTGCTAGCCTCAGCTGCGGCCAATCCAACAAGTTCGGTCCCTGCGAATGAGAAGGCTGCGGTGACAAAAACGCTGCAAAGACCTTTGAAGCCATGATTGAAGGCTCCGGAAACGATAGTGCCAGGTGCCGGAGGGTCTGCGCCCACGTGATAGCCTGCATAGTCTGGCTTCACGGTATTGGGGTACCTTATAAAAGTCAGTATTACCTCTGTGGTTCTGATTTGAGATCATCTGTGAGACAAATTGAAGGCTGGGTCGGAGATACTCACCAATACGACCCTCCAATATATCCGCCTTCCGGCCCGCCTCCACAGTTCAGCACAATTCCCAAGATGATGAAGCCTATCACAGCAACAACCTTGATGATAGCGAAGACAAATTCTGCTTCGCCATAACCGCGAACGCCAAAAAGATTGATGGCTACAATAACGACCAAGAAGATGGTCACCCAGGCAGCTTCATTGGTATCGTCAGCCCCAGGCCAGAAGGTCAATGTGATTGATGCGGCGACGATTTCTAGAGGAAGAACAACGAGCCACTGGATTGCATAACTATTTTAGGTCTTAGCGAGGTGGTCTTCCTGATGATAAAGTGTTTACTCACTTCCAGCCCATTGCGAAGCCCCAAGCTGGATCAAGAAACCGGGTAGAGTATGCTGAGAAAGAGCCAGCAACAGGGAACAAGACAGCCATTTCTCCCAAGGCATGGACTGTGCAGAACTAAAGACGAGTTAACACATGTTCAAGTAGCTATTCATCGATGAACAGAGATGACCAAGACAGTGAGTGACCAGGTGACGGTCGAAACGGTTGACTTGGAATACTTGAAGGAGAGGCAAAACGACGACTGACCATAAGTACACCAATAAGTGCAAAGGCTATGATCAGAGATGCTGGGCCTCCGTTGGCCAGGGCTGCGCCAGACGTGACGAAGAGACCGGTACCTGACACGATATCAATAAGGGGCCAAGCACGTGATATCACCGCAAACTCACCAATCGAGCCCCCAATGGCTATCATTTGCATATGTCTTGATTTGAGCTTATGTGCGAGACCAGAGTTGGCTGTCCGCTCTGCAGCACCCTTGTGGTCAAACTCTCTGCCTTCTGGCATGGCGGCATTGGTCACGTGTGCGTTCGGATCTCTCTTGAAACTGTCGATGAATCGTCGGTTCCATGGCTGCTTCTCAGCATCCATCTGCATTCCAGCATCGTATTCAGGACTGGGTGATTCTCCTAAGTCTTTGCCCTTGGTGCCATTGTGCCCCTTCTCGGGGTCGTGTTCGTGTGTCATAGCCGACATGGCTGCCGAGTTCGGATGAAAACTCTGCGGTGCGCCCAGTAGTAACTCAGGGCTGGAATCGATGCAGTATCTGCCAGTAACTCAGGCCAGACACTTGTTCCGTTTTCTTGAAACGGGGAGACCTTGTTGAGATGCTGAAAGATCAACCCAAGTCCTGGGGAAACTCATAGGAGTATCAACGCGGTGGGAGTCATAAGTAATTAATAACAGATGGATCCGCCAAGCGGGGGCCCTAGCCCATCTGTCACGTTCTATTGTTCTGTACCGTCGAAACGCGATGGCAAACTAATCAAGTTTCGTGCGTGCCAGTTGGATTTGACGTAGGGCGATCGCAGATCTGGTAATTCCATTGGCCGACACACAAGGGGTAGTGTTGATTGCACATCATTTAAACTCGAGAAGGAAGTTCAGAAACGTCTGTGTGGCACAGGACACCAACACGCACCAGGGGGCGACAATCATTAATGCGAAACCGGTCAAGCTGGTCAAGCTTTAGTCAAGCAATCAAACAAGCGGCTTCTCGGAATAGGTTCGTATTGGGCGGGCAGCGGCTCCGCAGGTACTGTCTACTAAGCACTAGCGTGTGATCAATCGCCCGAGAACCCCGCGGTCGGAATTGGAGAGAACTAATTCAGGTAAGCATTAGACAATAATAATGATAAGTGCTACGGATTATTACCTTGGAATAAACTGTTTGAGCATGTCTAAATTGCGTATTGAGCGGTGCATCGAAAAAGACCCTTCGAATCTTACAGGTGTCGGTATCGTTTGGGGCGAAAAGTACATCCGAGTTATCCAGATCAGCCGAAACTTACTAATGGGATACCCGGCATCGTGCATCATTACACATCCCAAGGCAATAAGTACTTGTATTTCTTGTCCTTTGTCCTGATATTCCAGTCAAGTGTTCGTCAAGAAACGAAGCTGATAATATGTTTCTCAATTCTCAAACCACAGTTGAAAAGATTACATACCCATCAAGCGTTACTTTGGACGTGCATCTCTTTCTCTGGATGATAAGATTTGGAAGCCAAACTGCAAAGATGAGAGACGAAAGATGAACAGAGAAGTGGGGGTGAGGACGGTCCCAGGTCACATGGGCGGTTTCAAGAACTGCGAATTGTCACTCCTTTGGCTCAGTACGCCGATCGTGATAGGTTCCTATGTTAAAGGGGCACTTCTGGGAATCATCGGAAGTCTATAGCATATTGAGTATGTCTTTTGAATAAAATATGGGGTTGGTCACGTGCGCAACTTACTCAAACCAATTTGCGGGCTCAAGATCTCCTGAATCAGCACATTTCGAGTATTTTCTACCCGAAATTCTGCTTCTGAATTTCCCGCAATTATCTCACCCCTCTTCTCTTCACTTTCACTTGTTGTGCGGCCCGCAAGATCAAGAGAGTTTGCCCAGAGCCTGCGCCTGAGATAATTGAAGAAGTCCATGCATTATGATATTGCAGATGTTACGTAAACCTAAGCAAGTGGGCTTCCACCCCCCTGTCCTACAGGATACGGTCCCGGGACCCAGTGAGAACTCGTAATCTCGTAGACTTCTTGGAAAGCTTGCTTGCCAATTCCAAACATCCGTCCCGCGTGGAATTGTGCCTTGCTCACTCCAAACTGACGGTAGATTTCATCCTCGCTCCATGGACCATACCATAATTCTTTCGCGAATAGCTTACCATCCAAATGTGGATATATGCCTCTGCTATCAAAGACGGAAGGCTTAAGGGCCCTGAGATAGCAACCCTCAGTTCCCTTTGCAAGTGATTCATCAGAGACAAAGTGTCCACCGCCAAGACATTTGTATCCGCTGATAAGCCCGGTATTTTCGCAGATGTCAGTCCGTTGCCATCCGAAGCCGTCCATGCATACACCGGCAGCCTGGGTTAGCTTTGATTGGGCCCACTTCTCTTGTTCCTGAAGCTCTCTTCCAGACATGGTATTGATATGGATTTGGCGAGAAGCCATTTGCTGGTCGTGCTTGGTGGCATGTATCGAGGATCCTATTCGCTGGCTTGAAGGTTCGGGTCGGGTTCTGGATGAATCCAATGCGGATCTGAGGAGACTTCCCCTCTCTTGTCTGCGAGAAGAATCTAGCTGTGGCATTAAGCTTCCCTTCGGTTTGCTTGAGGATCCGGTAGTGCTTGTTGGCTGGCGACTACTCAATGCTGATCGAGAGACGTGGGTGCCACTCAACTTGCTTGGACCGGCATCGAGAGTGGGCAAACGACTACCCTTCGCTGCTTGATGAGAGTTAGAGGACTTTGGTTTGTCTGAAGGGCGGGCAGTAGAGCGGCTTTCTTTTCCGGTACTCAAATACTTCTGCGCATGCGAGCTTGAGCCTGGGCGGTCTGGCATGATGTTTGTCTGTCTGTTGAGATACCGTGTTTTGGTTTCTCTGGGGAAGGGGTGTTATCGACGACTTGAACCAAAAAGATATGGAAAATTGGCTCTAATTTTATACTTAAATTGATAATTCTAAACTGTGATTCCCAAGACCTGTCTACTGCGAGTTTTTGACTGAATCTTGGAAATCATAATGAATAAACAGGCGCTTGAGTCAAATACTTCACCCCATTCACAACCCTCACTTCATGCTTGAACTAATGGACTGTAGTACTTCTCTTACGAGAGTCTTTGGCTGGCAATACTGATATTCAGTGTAACGGTAGAGTGACAGCAAATTTACAGAGAACTGAGCGGATTGGCTGATGATTGTCATGCTATATTGCCATGAATAAGACTGAGAGTTGACAAAATCATCCAAACTACATTACAAAAGGTACATGGATAAATTTAGAGTTGTCGGATGAATCGGTAATGCCACTTTGAGGAGTCACACCACCGTGGGCTTCTACAGCCACCCCGTAAAGCACTAGCTATGCGTGAGGGTGGCTAGAGATGGCAACAGGCATGATTCTTGAGAGATCTAGTAGACTGACCAGATCCAAATTTTATAAAATCTCTCCATCGACTGATGTAGGCAAATCACGGTGAAAAAGAGACTTGGTAGATCCAACATTTAATTAATTGAAAGTCCTAGAAAAAGAATCTCAGTCTGTGAGTATTGAGATCTGGGAAGATAGTAGTGTACGTGGACAGATTCTCACAGAATGTTTGCTGATTTATTATCGAGTCAGGGTTGTAGGCCTCCAACGCGGGACAGGGATTCGTGTGGCTGAGGCTGAGCACATGTAAGATGTCAGAGCACCTGCAATTGTTTCGGCTCAGAACCAATAAGGCGAAACGAAACAAGGCCTTAATCCTGGTACCGAGTTCGTTCCCCTATCGTATGACTAGAAGGAGCAAACACAGCATAATACATATCTCGGATAGCTGGAAGAGGGACATTTCGCGCCACACGTCCAGGCCTTCGTGTAGCTAGAAGAAGTAATTTTTATTGTGGCCCATAGCTCGCATAACTGAAGTAGGAAGAGTCTTGAGATACATATTACGTGCGTGCTTTGACATGTCATCTTGGAGTGAGAATGACGGGTTTTCAAAATGTATAAATTGTTCGGCGTGCGCTGCCGAAGTAGTATCACTTCTGCAATTCGGATCAATTCAGCACAATGTCGCCACTTCAAATGAAAGAGTTGATATTTTTATCTCTATCCTCACTTCTATTCGTTGGCGTAACTTCAAGTCCAACGAATTTCCCCGATGGAGGTCATTCGCTTCGCCGACGTGCCCTCAACGTGGTGAAGACAACTGAAACGGACTCACAAACCATCGACTGGATCCCAATCGATTCTCAGGGTCCCATTGCAGAATTGCCTCCACCAAGAGACCCTCGAGACGAACCAAGAGCATTGTCAGAACTCGAGGAGCCTGGAGCAGATTTGGGACCTCCAGGAACTGTCCCGGTTGCGCGGGTCAGTTCGGATTATCTGGCTGCGGCAAGCAACACCAAAGCATTACCTGGAATGCAATCTCGGAAGAGACAAACTTCTAATTCGGGATTGCATTGGTATTCAACATCAAATCAGACCGTCAACAATATAGGCGGCTCGTGTATCTTCAGTCTTTTTGCACCATATGTACAAAGCCCCAACGACTCCTCCTTGTTGCAAACCGCTGTCACTAAACAAAATGTTTTGATAAATACTCGAGCTGGACCTATGTTACTCCCGCAGACTGTCGAGGCGGGGTGGATAAATTTCCCCAGTCAAATTCAAAAGCCACATCTTTTCACATTTTTCACCACCAATGGGTACTGGTATTTGGGGGACAACCAAGGTGGTTGGAACACTGAAGTTGCAGGCGTAAGCAGATCCCCAGAGCATTTCGTTCCTATATTCACAGATTCCGCGAATTTATATGGCCTTTCTGGGGGTCTCAGAGCATCTGGGGCTTTCAAAATAGGCACTGCCATTTGCGAGGTGTCTTGATAGGTGAGTCTTGATTAAGTAGTACTGACTTTGATATTCTGCAGTGGGTCCAAGTCGACTCGAAAATCCATCCCGGATCGGTCTTCACGCCTCTCAGCATTGATGGTGGGGCTCAGCATAACCTTAAAGTAGAGTATAACCTCCATGGAGGCAACTGGTGGCTAGCGGTTGAGGATCGTTGGATTGGATACTACCCAGGTTCAATGTTTACCGCCGCGACTCAGGACCCCCCAAGCACAACTTTGGCCGCAGGCTCGGATGTTATTTACTTCTATGGAGAAATTTACAACAGTGAGGACGCACTTACAACGACCGATATGGGAAGTGGAGAATTTGCTGCCAAAGGCCTTGGACGTGCTGCCTATATCAAAAACATAACTTACACCAACCCCAAGAACGTAAGTACGCCTTATAACGGCGTATTCAAAGACGACGATACCACTAGATACACCCATGAGGCTCATTTCTTGAGTGGGACAAACATGGGAAGCTATGCATTCATCGGTGGTCCTGGGGCTGGCGGGGTTGTTGGTGGATGAACCTGATATGAAGATTTTGCGACATACACCCTGGAGGAGGAACTTATAAGTGGATGTTGATTAGAATGTTATTTTGACCGAGTTTTATTTCTGTGGGGTCGATTGTTGAGAAGTGGAGAGGTGTTTAGAGATGTTTAGAGATGTTCGGGTTATGTAGCTCTCATGGTCTTCGCGCTTGTCAAATTGAACCAGTCCCACTTCAGACTTCCAGGCAGAATGACTTCCGTGCTCTAAAAATCCAATAATGATACGCGCTAAATTACTTGAATCGGTGGTCAGGGAAAGTAGGACAAGCAAGTGATGAGGTTTGAGAGAGATAAAAGCTCGTCTTCGGAAAAATTATTGGAGTAAGGGGCGGCCACTTGGCGAGATGTCATATCTGTTTACTAGATTTTACAGTAAGTAGCCTCACAAATACAAAAATTGAACTTTGAATCCCCTGTGCTGATGTAACAGTAAAGTACTAGACCCCATTCAAGTGGCAAAACATCACATATGAACTTCCAGCCTTTTGACCTTGCACTTCTTCTCATACACAAATACCCCCTTCCATATCCTTCAACTTCGCTCATCAACTCAACCGAAAACCCTCACAACATCAGCCTTGACACAAGAACTCAATTTCGGCGTCACATCTCCCATATTCCACACCACACTCATATACGGGCCCAAATCTCCCCCTTCCACACTACAAACATACCATTTTCCATACGTGGCACTGCCTGCCATCGGCGAGGCAGAGCTAGTCCCAGCAATACCTAGCAGATTCTGGCCGTTGAACGTGACCGGGGTGGCAGTAGCAGCCGTTGAGTGCCCGAAAGTAGGCATCTTGACCGAGCCTTGCGCCTGGCTGACCAGGACCATGGGACCAGAATTTCCCGACTGCATTCCTTCAACGAATTTGTAGGTTAGTGAGCCACCCGTGCTGGAGCTCGAGGTGTATGCGAGCTCCACGTCGGAGATGGGGTATTGAAGTTTGGCGAGCGGGCAGAGACCAGGGACGATTCAGATGTTAGTTTGGTTTTAAAATGGGACTTGGAAGCTTACAGGGTCCTTGTTTGCCTTTCTCGCAGGGGATAAGAGTTGTGCCATTGTAGGTCTTCTCTTGGGTGAGGACGACGAGTGCAAAGGTTGAGCTAGAGCTTTGATCGACAGGCAATGCAGTCGATAGCGTCGTGAACGCTAAGAGGCTAGCCAAGAATGATGTTTTCATTGTGAAAGTAGTGTAAATAACTTTAAATTGGCAGTGCGATAAATGGACTAAGTTTGATATAGAAGTGATCGGGGAAGGAGGTGGTAGCAATTTATTTAAAAAGTGTGGATCAGAAGAGGACACGTCCAAGGAAATGAACTCAGTATTTATCCTCAAATAGGGTCATCAATTCGCTTGTTACAAGGGAAATAGTCTAAGTTCTTGGAAAATACGCATGGTTAATAGCTCTTCATAACCGCTCGGTGATGGGCCGAGCCGGGTATATAGTTTAGGCATTGCGGGGTACGTCTTACGTCAAATCCCTGAAAGGTCCCCTATAACACTTTTCGTTCCGTAATATGAAGACAGCGATTATGATATCTCACTTTTATGCCACGCTAGGGCAATAATTGCTTAAATTAACCAAGATGCCTGTGTGGCTATACCAAGTTAATCTTGTGCTTCAAGTGACTACAGTCCGTGGACTTAAAGAGACTTCTCAACGAGGCAGAAGGCTTCGCTTTATGTAGTCATTTTGATAAACCAGTCAAAACTATTAGTGAATGAATTGTTTCGAGAGACAAATGATTCTTCACAATATTGCGCCGCTCGGAAATTATGAGGGAAAGTAACCTTCGCCCACCCCCCTAAACAACAACGAAAATCAGAACACACAACCAATAATTTTCATTCTTAAAAGCTGGCAAAATTTACTCCAAAATAAAAAATTCCATGAATACCTTCCATTGATTGTCAAGGTAATCGTAGCGCTGGCTGATTGGTGGGTTCGAAGCGTGTCAGAATTAAGGTGCTTGAACAATCCACGCCATTCCACTCGAGTAAGACAACAAACAACTGATGAAACTCTGTACCTGCCAGCCAACAATGAAACCCCAAGAACAGCACAAATTTAAGTCACAGGTGAAGTATTAAATAGCTGGCGAGATTCCGCACATTCTTTCATTGTCAATCCACTCAGACTCAAACCCACCCCCAATCCAAAAATGTGCGTAACAAAAATCCTCCATTTCACGTGCGATTGCTTCCTACAAGAAGTCCATCATGACGGATGCAGCGAATATGAAAAAACACGTGTATACGATTGTCCTCTTATGAAATGGTCCACCAACATTTCAGAGGACGAATGCGATTGCTGCGCTGAAGAAATTGCGGCGGCAATTCGGAGGCAGAAGGTCCCAGATGAGCAGAGGAGGAAAGAGGATGAAGAAGAGAATGCGAGGCAAGAGAGGGTGAGGAGACAGAAGGAGGATCGCGAGAGGTATAAGGAGGCTAGACGGTTGTATCCGAGGAAGGAACAGAGCGGTGGCGGGGCTCTCAAGTTAGGAATAGTGGATAGGGAAGCATTCAGGGCGTTCCTATGTAAACAAAAAGAGTAACATATGGATGTTGATGCTTCGAACAGTTCCCTGGCAGTATTTCCAGATTAGTTTCCAGTTTCGTGCTCTGAAAGCCACGCTTTTCCCGCCCACAAAATTGCACGGCCAACAAATAACAAACAGTGAATTCCACTCCTCAATTCCAACTCGGAATGACTGTCCCATAATGGAGCTTTTGACTCACATGCAACGTATTAAAGCCTCCCTAACCCATCTCATTTTCTGCTCTCAAGCTCGCTTTTAAAACCCCCAACCCTCGCCCCAACTCAAAATGTGCGAAACAAACATCCTCTTCTACCTCTGCGGCTGCTACGTAAAAGAGGTCCGCCGTTCCGGATGCGGAGAGTACCTGGAAAAGCGCGAGCCGCACTGTGCGTACATGGACCGGTACACCGACACGAGCGATGAAGAATGCTATGATTGTGCTACGGAGACGAGCATAAGGGTAATGGAATTGGAGAAGGAGAAGGCGGAGGAAGAGAAAGACAATGGGGGGAAAGAGGAAGTGACTGAGGAGGCTAAAGAGCTGAAGGAATGATGGCGTGAAGAAAGCGATGGTTTGGTGCCTCCTTGGGCAAGAAATGACTTGGGAAGGGGGTATCATGTTGTCGAAAGTGAAAGAGCGGCGAACGGTGATTTGACATTCTGAATTAATTGCTATCCAGATTCTTCAATCTAACCTTCCCTCATGCTCTCATGTTCCATTCAAATGCTCAATCGATGATTCCCAAACCCTCGTTACAAACGCCAAATCTGTGCACCATCCTCTCCCGCCCCAGTTTCCAAACTCCCGCTCAAATCCAATCCCTATGCTAGAACATGATTATAATTCAATATGACTCAAGGGAAAATGTAATGAACGCGATATGCTCCCTATTGCGAAGACTTCGTCTGTGGCTGCGAGTGAAAAAGCCGCTTGTATATCAGCTCCGGAGTGCTAGGTTCCGGTTTCGATCTCTCTATAGGTGTAATGCTTGTAGGTGAGAGCGTGAGCCCAACTGTTGATCTTGGCGTTACGGGTGATGTGGCAAGAACATGGTCTGTCTTTGGAGTAATGGGTTGACTGCTTGAGAAGAAATCTAGTGGTTGAGAGACGCTGCTGTATTGTGCACGAGAGCCGTAGTGAAGGCCCAATTCTTGTACGATTTCGTCGGCGGGATCCAACTCGGGGCTGCTTTCGTCGGTGTGGGAATCAACGTCTGCGTCGGAGCCAAATGGAGAGTGACTTGTTTCGCCAGCGGAGGAGATGTCCGGTACTTGGAGATGGAGCTCTGCAGCTCTCTTTGGTGCCGGGAATTTGAACGGTTGGATGTCCTCGGCACGAGGAGTCGGATGCGGAGATGCGTGGGCTGATCGAGGACTGAATGATACCAAGGGTGGCATATATCGCCGGTTGAAATTCCAATGAGAATGGGAAGTTTTCAATGGCGGTCTAGATATACCCTTTTGTGCTTTCAGGCTGCTGTCTTCATTGGTAGCCTTGCTGACCGTTCCCAGGGGTTGTATAGCACTACCACTATCTCTCCTTTTCCGGCCAACCCTCCTACTCGTATTTTGGAAACTTCCTGTTGTCATTCTTCGAAGGTCAACCTGACTGGGGCTGAACACCACCCTGGCCCTAAGCTTCTGTACCGTAGCATCTAGTTCTAGTTCAACAGCGCAATGATTGCGTATTCTGCTGAGTTTTGGCCACGTTGCCCGCTCTCCACAAAGACATGCTTGGACCATGAAATCCGACGTCGGATTCTTCAACATTCGAGGGAAATCTCTGAAGTCGATTTCGGGCAAAATGGTGATGTCTCCAGAGTATTTCTGACTCAAAACTGATCTAAATTTTGAGACTAAGTTTGGAAAAACGCCAAGCTCAGCAAGGACTTGCATTCTATGCAAAGCCTCGTCTTTGGCCAGATTAGTTAAGGAGTAAACCCAACCCGGACCCGAAATTCCATCCGTATTAGCATCTTTGGTTATGGCTTCGTCGTCCTTGACCAAAAATGGGACAACGTGGGGATTGACCTGAGAAACAATGAAATGGTTAACGTTGAACATCTCAGCCAATCGAGTCATTGGAAGGTCATTGTCCACGCTTCCATCGATCCAGTGTTGAGGCGTTGGATTCCACGGGGTATGTTCGCCAGTGACTGGATTCTTGACAAGCAGCTGCGCCGCGGAGAACAGTAATGGAACCGAACATGATGCTGCAACCGCTGACCAAATCATGACATTCGGAGAAGTGACATAGTTGAGAAGTCGGGGCAGTTCATAAACAGAGGCTGAAGAAACACAGATGTTGAGGATACGACGGGTCCGGTTATACGCCTCCTGGAAGGTCATGTCTCCAAGAAGTTCTTGCATCACTCTTGTAAGATGCTTGATGTCAATCCAAGCACCCTGAGTAAGAAATCGACGCACGCGTTCCAATACCCCATCCTCATTTCCTTCCTCTTCGAACACTGCCAAGTCTCCGTAGGGGAACTTCGCGAGCACATCAGGTATTTCCTCGTCTGTCCGCGTGCAAAGTACCGCGCAGACGATACTTCCCGCAGAAGCGCCAGAGATAATTCTGGGTAGCAACTTGGCTTCGTACAGCGCCTTCAAAACTCCAACGTGGTTCATTCCAAAAGTAGCACCCCCGCTCAGCAATAATGCACTCCTTCCGAATGCCTGCCTGGCATACACAACCTGTTCCAATATGTCCTTTGTCTCGAGCCCGTCTGGCATAGCGTGCTTGCTCATCTCAACTAGAGCTCTGACCGTATCGAGGGTCGAATCGATATACCGCTCGATTAAATCCTTCGTACCAATATGCGAATGTTTGTAGAGTCGGATGTTTCCCATACCTCCCAGATCCCTCGAAAGCGCCGTCCGAACGAGGTGAAGCATGAGCTTGATATCGCAGTTCGTTCGCGCATCGTCGAGTTGTTTCAATCGAGCGCCGATCAACTCGGTATCGAAATCGGAGCAGAAAGACTGGCGCTTCCAGGCTTCATTGTCTTCAAGAATATCCAGCTCCTTCGCAGCATTCTTCCACTGCTCCATTGTCTCTGCATTCTTCATCCTCAACGACAAGATCTGCCTCATTTCCTCCTTCTTGCCCTGGGCTATCCGCTGCTCTTCCGTCAAGCCATCGCGGAGCGATTCAACGGTGTTGTTCACCAGATTCGCGCTGCCTCTCAATATCTTCGCCGCAGGCCCCAAGATTCCCCATGTTTGTCGAGTTAAGGAGTTGCGCCGTACGTGCGAGGTATCGGGATTACTGAGGTAGCCTCTCACCGGCGCGGGGGCCGTGAGGAGCTTCAAGTCATTCTTATCGTCGTTGCATCGCAAAGGGCCTTTCTGAAAGTATTCCAGCAGTACCATGATCCGTTGTGTTGCTCGCCATGAAGCGTGCGGGTTGCCAACATGCGAATTTCTGCCGGTCCATGAAAATGTACGACTGCGGAGGGAGGTCCTTAGTCTTTATTAGACTGTGTGATATCAGCTGCCGCGGACCATGGACAACTGAGTAGCATGAAATGAAATGAAATGAAATGAAATGGCGGTGTTACTGTATGTATATTTCTATGTGGAGCCGGCGCCAAGCGGAAGTCGGCCGCGGTGATTGTGATTGTGATTGCGATTGCGATTGCGATGCGATGGTTTGCTGTGTCTCGCGAATTTCGTCTGGAGTGTCACACGCATCGGACGAAAAGGGAACGAGGGAACGTCATCAAATGAAAAGGCCGGATCCGCCTGGATCTTCCACCTCTGCTACTCTAGTACCAGTATTTGACCTCAGCTGATGCCCGCATTTGCTACATTTTCTACATTTGGGACGTGGGGTTTTGCATCATATACTACTGATGGTCCTCGTGCTTTCTTCTATTCTCTTCAGAGTCTTCACAGTATAGTACAGCCTAAATTCAAGCATGACTCGACCAGCCAATAACCAGTTAGGCTCCTGCTCCCCCTCCCCCACGACGAGAGACTCATCCCCGTCCTCTTACGGAGTCCAGCTCCTCAACCATGGGGAATCCTGGGGAATGGCTCCGGTCTTCTCAGCTGACTGTTGGATGTCGTTGGCTTGAGCTGGCTGGCTGGCTGGCTGGCTGAGACATGGACATCTCTCAATTTTCAACATGTGAAAACAAATCACACCCAACGAACCAAATTCTCCATCTTCAATCAATTCATTCTCGTTATTATTAGCATCATCAGAGCTTGTCACATCTTCCTATTCTTTATCAATCATCGGAAATTCTTCTGGGCCACGTGTTGCAACTGTTCTGTTCTGTGGATTCAAGTAAGGCTTTCCGCAGCCAGCGATTGTCCTACCATTAGCAAAAGCTCCTTGTGCATGCTCAAAGGCGCCACTATCCTCCCATAGTTTGCGCCCAAGAAGCGGCCCGCACCGAAATCAATCTCCTTGCCGTTTAGATCGGTCACAATTGCCCCCGACTCCTCGAGGATCAAATGCCCGCCAGCATGGTCCCAAATCCAAGACTTCTTGTCCTTGCTCTTTGGAATAGCGACGCTGATATTACCTCCTCCAGCAGCCAGTGCGATATATCTCATGTGTGACGAATACAGATCTGTGCCCGGCCATGGGATTGCAAGTCGTTCAGCAATGTCGCGCTGCTTTTCGATGTCGTTCGATGAGCTAGTCGTGCCCTCGACCCAATGCAGGTCCTCTCTCTTCACAATATCTGCGGACCTCTCGATCTTGCGCTCTGTTGCAAGTGTACCGCTCGAAATTTGTCGGATGGCAAGTCCACGGCCTTGAAGCGCCGAAAGCATCAAGCCGTATCCTTCTTTGTCAACTTGTTTCTCGTGGATCTTGCCACCCGTGAGGATCAAATTTGGACACCCCACAACACCGACCTTCTCGACTCCGTCTTCGACCAAAGCGAGACTGATGGCGTACTGCTCTCCCTTCATGAACGCGGCAGTGCCATCAATCGGGTCAAGTATCCAAACCCGGCCCCGTCGACCGCCAGGTCCACATCCAAGATCAATGATATCGAGCATCTCCTCCGAAGAAGCAGGCCTTGAGAGAAGCTCCTCGGTTGTCGAATCATCAAGATAGGTTGCATTCACCAAATCCCAAACTCTCTTCTGAAGTTCCGCATCCTTGCGCAGGGTATCTGCCGCTTCTTCACCAACAAAGCTATCTGCCGGAAAGTTTCGGTGGACAGCGCAAATCAGCGAAGCCTGCGCAGCAAAATCAGCGATTGTCACGGGTGATGCGTCGCTTTTGGATATGGTGCCTTTGTCGATTTGTCTCAGCATTTTCTTAGTAAGGAGCGCCGCTCTTTGCACGGCTAGCTCTGCTATCCGGCGCTCTTTCGCATATGGGAGACTCATTGCGAGATGCTGTTCTGCTTTAGTGTTGGCAATGGCAGGTTGGGTGTTCATATACAAATCTCAAGGAATTAATGCCCCGTGGCAAGCAAACAGAAAGAGTTTTCTTCCTTAGCGCGTCTGGGGATTTAGGCGGTGAAACAATGTTTGGCAAGAGTCACCCCATGTCTACAACAACATGTTTGGGATACTCTGGCAAGTGCATTTTCAATGCTTTCCCTTTTTGGTGTTCATTTCAAAGAATACGTGTTTGCAAACGGTATATTACTGAACTCGTGGCGCCATACACCTCTCAAGCAATCCAGAATTTCTCATGCACAAAGCTCGTGTTCCTCTTAAAATTACACTTGCGAATTCATTCCATCGTCTTGCACTCGGTTCCTACAATTTCAGATACTGGTGCAATCTACTCACGTGATCGCACGGGTTTTCGTTTCAAGATCTATCTGCAGAGGGAGGCTGCATAAGGCTCAAATATTCGTATATAGTTCTTTTAGATGTGCTCTACCCGCATGCTTGAAGGTTGGCACATCGGCGTTCAAATCCACGACATACGTGTGCACGTGTTTTGCTACGGACTTAACTGTTCTTACAGACGTCGCACACGGATGTCCTTGTTCCAAAATACGGGTCTCCGGTTCGATTCCGTGCATATAGGGCTGAGGCCGAGAGATGACATTGCTAGTATGTACATCGAAACTTGCATACTCGTCAAGCACTTGATTTCCCATACTGCTCCAGCAACATGAGGCTTAGGTTTTCTACACAGTCTTTGTTGCTATTGCCATGCCGCGCCATATTTGCTGGTGTCGACTGCCCTAAATTCGGAGACTAATATTCTTGAGGCAGGGCCGGATCTAGGGAGCACTAAGCGGCCCGATGGATGCAAAGCAAAGGCGGCAAGGTCAGGGCTGAGTCGTTCTGGTCTGCAAATTACCTGCGCGTTGTCAATGATTACTGATGTCGGCGCTCTCTAGCCTGCGTAAGACTGCATATCTCGTCAGATTCTCTCAAAAGGCGGTTGGAGAATGCATTTCATTGGTAGCTTCGTACGAGATTCTAGTGGGGGCCGGAAATCCATCAGAATGAGGCTCAGCCCTACTGGAACCAACATTTCGCCTCGTTTCGAAAATCGGAGTTATTTTACGGGCGTAGACTTCCCTGCTTATGAATTTCGATTTTGTCCTTAAGTAGGTCAATTCCAAAACAACTGTTTTGTCCAATACCTGGAGCTCACCGCAGGCCAAGCGAGTTAATCTTTACGAATTCTACGTTCCTGCTTTCATAAATTCAGGCAAGACAGCCATGCCTCCCTATCAGAATATTCCAAGTGCTGCAGAGGGCGAAGGGTTACAAGTCACGATGCCTCATTATCCGGAAGCTGCAAAAGACAACCCTGGCTTAGAATCTCATCCCCAACCAGCCTGGAACTCTTCGCCTGAACAGAAGGCCGAATCCATGCAAGCATCTAAGTCCACCACGGGAACTATCTGCGGTTTGAGGAGATCGACGTTCGTTTTATCGTGTTTGCTTGCACTAGCAGTGATTGCGGCGATTTTAGTTGGAGCTATTGTTGGCTCGACCAGGTCAAAGTAAAACGCCTCCCTTCTATCAGACAGAATTGTGTTCACGTTATTGATATTAGGCACCCCACCGCACCCGTAGCAACATATTCTGCAGGCGCACCCGCAGTTTCGGGTTCTTCGGTGTCAGCGTCCCCTTCAATGGCTTCCTCCTCAGCTTCAGTCACGACGGCCAGATATGTCGCTCCAAAAGATCAGACGATTGCGTACCCTTGCGAAATCGGCAACCGCAATAGTAGTATAGCCACTGCAACGTATGTCGCGAAGCCAACACCAAGCATTTACACATTTACATCCACATGTGGCGAAGATTGTGCGGGCCAAGACTTGGTTCGAATTTGGGCATACAGTATTGACGATTGTGTTAATGCATGCGTCAATGTAAATCTTGTCCCAAATGGAATCAACTGCACAGCTGTTGCCTTACGGGCGGATATGGGAAGCCATGAAGTTCAAAGTACTCTTGGAGCAAACTGTTTCTTGAAGACTGCTTGTCAAATGCCGATTCCCTCGGCCGATGCGATGATCATGCGTGCTACTTTGAATCTTTGATTCAATCCAACGGCTGAACCTTACAAATTTCTTCTAGACAGTTTAACGTTCGCGGCGGTAGCCCTAGGGAACAGGCTCTAGTTTCGCTGTAAAAATATTCCATGGATGCCCAAGAGTCTGGTTTCAGTTCCACGTTTGCATGTAATTTTGCTGTTGAAGAGGCTGTAATATTTGTAGATTTATCAGATTATCTCGATCCCTAGCCCAAACCAGATATCGACGTAAAAATACTGCTCGATCTTGCCCTGTTCCGCAATGACCTATACTTCCAGATCAAATTGATCCGCTACTGTATGCAGAATCAGGAAGTAACTTCAGGCCAACAAGACGAGAAGTCGATATAATTGAACCCAAATAAAAACTGGTCGCCATTGAAGCCGATTTTCGGATTGACTACATCCTGTTAGCCGGTATGTTCTTTTCGCTGATTTATGCAATAGCGCATTACTCACCGTAGTGGTAATACATAGCAACCCTATTCGTATCTGGATCGTAGATGACACCCTGACCTCCCGGTGCCTACAAATTGTCGTGACTTCCAAGAACAAGCGTTCCTCCATTACCATTCTGGCAGCTGCGTCCCGCCTGATCCGTAAATGGCCCTGTGGCTGAAGTCGCGCGACAGACCATAACTTTAGATGCATTTCCTGTCGGCGCCAGTTTCGGGTAGAAGTGGAACCGCAGAGTTAGCCTTGTTGCTTATATAACTCGAGAAAAATCAGAGTGCGGTGGGGAGTAGAATGCCAAAATTTTGAAAGGAGAACGTATCTCGAGGCTTCGAGTTTCAAATTCGCCGGCAATGGAAGGCTTCGTTTAAAGATTATCACTTATCGGGGTATCACAGCAATCCCCGCTCGAGAAGAACAGATAGTAGTAATTTGTTGCTCCGACCGGCCACCAAAACTGGTAACTTCCTTCTTAGAAGCTACCACCGGTACCGTTATACGCCACCTGGTATGGTGTCATGCCCGACCAAGATGTTAGATCCCCATTCAAGGGCGCCTGGAAGATCATTTCCCAGGCAGACCCGAAGTTAAAGCTTGCTGGGCATGTGGAGCATTCCTTGAAGAGGTTTGGATCGATGAGGTTGTACTGGGAGGATTTCGGAATGCCAATACTACCGTGGTTGGTCCAGGTGCCGACGTCGGCAGAGGGAGAGGTCGCGAGGCCAATCTCTGAGCCTTGGAAGCCGATTCTAGAGACACAATAGAAGGCGACATAAGTATCGCCTATGAGGCTAACATCGGGTGCCTTGCACTAGTTAGTCTTCATGTTTACAAAAAATCAGACGAAAACAGCAAAGGTGGACATCATCATATCATACCCAGAGTTCTTCGTTTTCAATAACATTGATGGAACTGCCTTGTGCGAGTATTGCTCCGGTATTTCCATGGTCCTGTAAGAGACGGCGCCGTCGCAATCGAAATGCCCCCATTTGTTGAGAAGCTGAACCAAGTCCCATCTGATCTCCTGATAACGCCGGGGTCATGAATACCAGAGCAATCTCCTGTGCATGCTTGGGAACCGGGCCACGAAGCTGCTCGGTCCGAATCGATTGGTGTTGCTTTGATATCAATAGCAAGGGCTACAATCTGAGTCATGTAGAATAATAGGGATATCAAATGCATTTTGACTGCTATGTGTTCCCACATAAACTGTTCAGACAAGATATATTGTGGCAAATACCTAAGTATGTAGCTATAGCTGCTGAGAGTGGAGAAATAGGTGAGCTCACGGGAAGTTTGGGTACCCTATTGTGCAAGTCCACGGTGGTCCAAAATGTAAGATTTGGAAGGGATTTTCCTGCAATTTACTCCCCTAGGTTGAACTTACATTTGTAGACTGCTAGTTTCTGGAAAGTGACGATTCTGACCATCAGGTGGTGGCCAGGGACACAGCTGGTTGGGTTAACAGGAAACCCAATGGTCCGAGTAATGGGAAACGGAACGGCAGCTGACCTAATTATTAAGTTGTTATAGCCTCCCTTACGATCGCACTTATCTCTCCAGTTTATTATAACCCGGAATATATGGAATCTGGACTATAATTTTTCTGCCACTGCACCAATTGCGGGGAGATTGCATGAGAAGTCCAAAATTGAAATGTAAAGAATGCCCATCTTATCAGTTCTTGTTTCTGTTATGGCTACAAATGACTTGATCTAATTCACAGATTTTGGTTCTACTTCAGGCGACGCGTAGTTTTGAATTGGATTCTTTTTAGAGGTAGAAGATAAGTCTAGCAACGATCACTGATGACTATAGCACAATCTATAATATCCACTCGATGCAAAATCTCCTGCATTCCTTGAATGAATTTTTTGTTAGTTCTAACGTTTGATCCATCTGTGAAAAAGACAGCGCGTTGACAACTTTGGTGTTATGAAACGATCGGAAACCTTGGGCCAAGGTGGGGCAACATTTAATATATATTCTGGAGTAATTCCAACGCTGCTACCAAAAGACACCTATGCTCCTTTCGCTATAAGAAACCTACCATGATGTCTCAACTCGGGAAAATCCCCGCTTCCCACAAGCATAAGATCAAATTTATGATTTGCCCGGTATTAGAGGGCCAGATTCTTATACCGACTCATCACTGTCGGGAAGTATTATCGGCGAAGAAAAATTCATAGACGCAATCACGTTCAAAATCGGGGGTCTCTGTAGATTTCAGGCACACGGGAGCCTCAACGCAATACTTTCTCAATTGAAACACGGGCCATGAAGAGAACCTCTCTGACTCAATTATGAATTATTGGGAAGATATATTCGAGACGCTTAACCGTAATTATTTTCAAGTGACTGGGCTTATGGGGGAAAATAATGGCCAGTTGCCCTACTTAAGTTGTTTTAGAGATCTTTCAACCCATCATTCCCCCGAGGGGGCATGTTTGAACATGATACACGAGAGCAACTTATAAAACGCTATGCCATGATCTCTCGTTACACAATACACTCGCAGTGAAGATTTATAAAATTTTATAAAATTGGTCACTTTCATCCAAGATCTGGGAGCTCTTACTATCTTGAAGTTCATAATATGGCCACCCCATTCGGCGGCGAGGCAACCCCTCCGGGCACCTGGGAAAGCTTAGTTAAAAGAGCATTGACAATACGAAGTAGAAATCTCTCACCTTCAGTGGCATGCTACTGAAAAAGAAACTCCATTTCTTAAGTTTCTTGCACTCGGCAGCCAGATTCTCCAAGTCAAAAAGTTCTCCTATTGGGAGTCCCCATCCAGCCAGAAGATGCTCGTGAAGCCAATGTTCGGTACTTTGAAATGGTAAAGCTTCAAAGGCAATTGCATCTCCTGCTACGGCTGAGAACTGCCTCTCCCAAATCCATCTTAAGGTTTCTTCGCAAGACTTGACACCTATTGCATTAGGCGGATTCCCTGAATAAGCAACAGCTTCATCATTCGTCAGAGCATCAAGGGCCCTGATAAAACCAGATCGAATGAAAAGGATGTCGCCTGGTTGGAAAGTAACTCCTTGGTATTCAGCGACTCTTTGAAGATCAGAGATCGTAATATTGCTCGTTTCTAGTGCCGGTAGTAGGTCTCCTTGTGATTCGGCCCAGGAACAGTAACTATGGAAAGTCAGTATGATATCTGCGAGAAAGTTAGGAAGAGCATGCAGCCAGGCTCACGCAGAGCTAGGCGATGTAAATGATCCGGAATCAAGGGAGAAGTTCGACGTACTCAAGGAGAATACCACGACCAACAATACCTCCGTGCTCTACCCAAACTGGCTATAGTCAGTAAGTGAGACCAATAATACAAAAAGATACTAACCATGAATGCCATTCCGGGTAGAATTATGCACCTCTTCCTGCTGACAACCGTTGTAATAAACTTTGTGGTCTTGGTATCCTAGGATTTGTTAGCAAAACCCTGTAACTAACATCTACCCTATACCAAAATGTCTAAATCCATCCCATTGGGACGAAGATTGAGTGTTGAGAGTCAAGACATCGTCATTTACTGTCCTCGGTGCCTTGTGGAGGATATGCTGATGAAAGGGTTGCCTTCCAAAACAAGGAGCATGAGGTTTGTCCAACGTCCAATCCGTCGAAATCCGAATTCCATGCACAATTTCTTTGGTTGCAGCGAGAGTAGTCGCGGGTGTCAGTCGATTGAGCATACCTAGCTCGTCATTCTTGCCGAATAATCCCCAGGCGTTGCCCCGCGGGCCATCTTTGACCAGGGGCAGTGACAAAAAGTGAGGCACGTTGGTTGCCATCGACACAACTATTCTCGATTCCAAATTTGTTGATAAGATATGCGCAAGTTATTATATAAAACTTGTTATATACATGTCCCATATGAAGTTTAAACAATGTTCCCCGCATGTTCGGTACATAAACCCCACAAGGGATGATCAGCCGGTTTTCCGAGAGTGGGGGCATGTAACCTTGACCCAGTGATTCGTACAAGGCCACTTGGACATTTCTTCACAAGGCTCCTCACATCTCATGCCCAAAAAGTAATTACTCTCGCGAATAAGACTTAACAAAGCTTAACGAGATCATAATTGGATGTCATTCCTTTACCAACTTCACCGGGACATGACGTCTCCATTCTATTACCTCCTGGCGCCAAGGCTTCAAAACATCAGGTGAAATTGATCAATTGTGTCGTCGCTTATGTATTGTCTTCTAAAAATGTTTCCTGTTATAGGGATTGTCTCCTTTAAGGCTGCTATGTATGATAACCTCTATATGTGAAAGCAAGATCTCTTGTCCGGATTCAAGCAAGCGACGCAGCAGTCATTGACCTTATTGCAGTGAGAGAATTACTATTCCGCCAAGCTGACCAGTTGTGGTTATATAAGCCTAGAGTGGTAGTCAATATCAGTTGATTTTATTTCAGGGGAATGCCGTTAAAATATACATACCCCAAGTTTCATCGTAATCTTGGGTTCCGGATCTGATATAATAACTTCCGCTGATTACCCAGAGCATCCACCCAGCTTTTTGAGCAGGCAAATAGCTACGCAAACAAGTAGCGTAGACTCCGGTATAACTACTATCCGCCTGTGAGTATCCGAATTCCGTCATGACCACGGGGAAAACATTAACAACGGCTTTATTGGTGGTGTCAAGAGCATTAAATCCAGCGGTGTACAGTCCATTCGTAATCGAACTGCAAGATGTGGCCGAATTTTGGTAGTTGTGAAGTTCGAGGACAAGTTTATTAGCGAATGAGAAGTCCGATTTGCGGAAGACCGTTCCACTGCCCAGATTTGCACCGGTAGGGATAGGCGACAATGTAGTGTCGAAACCGAGCCCTGACAGAAATATGAGTAGGTCAGGATTGGCTGCATATACTCCTTTTGCTGCTGGAACAACATTGGAATACCACGTTTCCCAATTATATGTAGCTTCATTACCAGAATTACTGGTGGGATCTCGAAGTTCGTTACGGAGTCCGATGCTCATCAAGTTTCCCCATGAAGCACCCTGGAAATGATTAGTGAACTGCGCAATTGTTGCCTTAAGAAGCGGCAAATGTAGGGAGGAATTAACGAACCCTCGTCGCGATGTAATTAAGTCCTCGCTTCCATTTGACCACATTAAAGTACGTGTCTCCAAACCAGGAATTCTGTGAGGAGGTTAGCTCAATGTGAAGTTGGCTGTGTCAGTTAAAGTAAAAGAACTGGGAAGGAGTTCAGGAGTCTATCTGTATTAAACGAGTATGTATGATCTATAAATCTCGGAGATAAATATACAACTATAGAATAGAACGAATCAACAGGCTTACACCGTCGGTCGTCGAGCAGCACCATGCCCCCTTAGACATATGATTATCGAGGTGAACGTATATCTGCTGTTTGAAACATTCCGCTGCAATAGCATCATAGACCTATTGTATTCGATATTATTTCCTTTCCGAGACCAATTGGATCTACACGGGTATCAGATAGACTAACCTGTAGCCTGGTGGTAGTAGAGTTGAATGATGGGTTTTTCGCAATAACTTGATTGAAAATTTTTGAGCCATTCGCTGTTCCAAGAGCCTTCTGGAATGCAGCTAGAATAGTCTTGTCGCCACCGTTGTCGAGTATATCATCAATCATCTCAATTGCGAATGTCAGGCGAATGACGTTCATACCAAGACTTTTGATACCCGAGACAATCGACTGAACCGAAGCATATTGGAGACCTTCCGGTATCATTACATCTGCAGCACCGGGCCAGTTGACTCCGGCGTAAGTCACATTCTTCCCTTTAGAATCATGGATCCAGCGGCCTGACGTAACAAAGGGGCCGTAGGGCCACGCTTGTCCATGAGCAAAAGAGATGCAGAACCAAATTAAAAAGGGGAATATTTCCACACGCATGATTATGGAATACTCGAAGGAGTGAGATGGCAATCCAGTCACAGAAGAGAAGAAAAATTGTGCCAATTTTATACGAATCCACAGTAGCCCAAGGTAACTAGTGTGGAGTAACTCCCGACTTCCAATCGCGACATATTTCCCCCGGGGACCATGCGATCAGCAAGGCATGTGATGCTAGATAGACACGAAGGGCATTGTACAAGCTCATTTGAGTCAAATTACCAGACTATAGGGTTCGATCGATGCTTGATTGATGGGGTTGGAAAATGTCCGAGCGGCAATAGCTTTAAGCCCATGCCCTGCCAAATTTGGTACCCCGCACTCTACCGCACTCTACCCCACTAATTATCCACATGTGCTTCGGTCTGACTGTCCATCAGGCACCGGAATATGTCTTCTTTAAGCACTCCAATCATATCGGATAGATTTAACTGCCGATTGCCGAATACTTTCTTTCGCTCACATCCTTGCATGCCAGGTTTTAGCGCGCGAATGATACTTCAAGCTGACAGATATAAAATTGAAACAGACATGTTGCGAACAATTATCATAGTAAGATCAAGGTGGTGGGAGGGTTATTTAAATGAGCCTGAAGCCAACGTCTTTCATGTCTCGAGTATGCTACTCATTTCGTCAACAGTCAAGCGCTTGGCAGCGAACTCACGCTGCTCCAGCCCCAGAGGGCCGCCACGAAGTATTATGGTACAGACTTCCATTCCTAAAGAATTAATATGGGACATCGAAGGTACAGAAATCATTAACGTTTTGTCAAATAGTATTCAGTCCTATTTCGCCGCACATGCCAAATTGACCTCGTCTTAGCCACGCCAGCTCTCCTTAATGCTCGCTAAGCAGCTAAGCGAAACAGCACCAGGAAAGGGGCTGTGCTGAATACGACAGCTATGAATTCTCGAGATTCCATCGATATAATACTAAACTGGACCCAAATAGATAGTCTCGGCATTGAAATACCCCCGGTTCGAACAAGGTCTACTACATACCACTTCACAATATTCTTCATGTCATTGGCCACAGGCCTAGGCAGAGATTTACATACATCAAGATCCATCCCATTTATTTAAGAAAGCAGGTTTCTAGCTAAAGCTCGTTATCGATGAAAGCGGTGAAGGATTAAATTTACCATCGATACATTATTATTGAGAATAGGGCTTCCGAAGAATGGCGAGTACATTATTCCAGATGCGAAAACTCAGTCGACAATTGAAGCCGAGATGTTTCGCCTCAGACCAAGTGATGCAGCAACGTGAAGTGGAGTGACATTCTTAAGTCCAATATAAGTTGCTATCCGTGGTTTATTAGTTTACTCTAAACTTTTGCCCAGGTAGTGCTCTCCCGGACGGCGTTTCGAAGTCTGACTATTTAACAGCGATGAAGAACTTAGTTTCTGGTACTCCTGATTCGAGAATCCACTTTTCTATCGTATAATATCTTTAGGTAAGAGTAAGTAATTTCAGCAGTCCGTAGTTTTTAGCGGTTTACTCACAATCATTGGAGAAGAAGCAAGTCAAAAAGCAAGTCGGTAACTCCTTCGTGAATAACTTAAAACCCCCCAGGAATCACTCGAACGAGAGACTATTTAGTCTCTTGGATCTTTTATGTAAGGAATAGGAATATGTTGCATAATTGGCGATAATTTTAGTTCAACGGGGTGATCAACAATCAGAAAGCCCCAGTATCACTCACTCGAAAAGTTGATACTGCTGACGCTGACTTGAGGTTTGTTCTCAGAAGCGGACCTCCACACAGCTAGCTCTACCTCAGTCTTGCTTGTTCTGTATATATACAGACCCCACTTTTGCTCACAAAGTGGGGGGGGGGGGGTTTTTTTGAAATTTTTTCAGCTTTTTCACTCCAGGCATCTTACTCTATGTTGGGCTATGCTACAGACAGGTTGGTTTAAAATCCCACCGGGAATTCGAGAAATTGCAGAGCAGAACGGCTGGAAGAGGCGTTGAACCCCCAAGAATGGTAAGTGAATGGTCATAATGTAACGTATAGCTGATTTATAGATCGTGGCCGAGTTGATCGATCCAGTGTAGATGACTATTGGCGCAAGCGGCTTCTCAAGCAAGAGAATTGGCCTCCTAGGCCTCCGGATTTTGACCCCTGTAGTGGAGAGCAAATTGATTGGTCGTGGATGGAGTGGAGGGATAATTAATATTCTTTTCCTTGGAGAGGTAAGATTATTGGTCTGAATGAATAATTAGGAGAGTGCGATTGGCATGGTGGCACGGGTTTATATACCAAAGGCCCCCCAAATTCCAAAATAAACGACCCAACTCGTTCGAGAACCCTCTACTTAAATCAGACTTGGATAGATTGGAGAGGAGAGATGAGGATATATTACTGGATGGATGGTTCGTGGTGCGCTCCAGGCCCTCTTATCCAGCTGGCAGGATAGGAGAGCAATTTCTCTGTGAACCGTGCGGCTTACATAATTCAGATGGCCTCCTAAATACAAATTCTTAAACTCATTATTTTGGAGATGGGCCTGTGGTCTCATAGGGAAAGACACGATCTAACCGGCAATGTTTTGAGATATGAATTCGTTTGTGTCCGGAGAAAAACGGCTGATAGGAGCGATGTAGATGACTGCAAATATGCCTTTTACCAAGTCGTCAAAAGCCTGGCGCCCGACTTTGAAACCGAGATTGATCGGAGATACATGAATATATTCAGCCAACAGAAGACCAGCTGTTTTGTTTTCTTTACCATTGTTGGATTGACTAGTACGAGGCAAAAGCGCTGTAGATTGTAAATAACCCTGAAAAGCGGGTAGGTTGGTTTTATATAGGCAGGAACTTGAGCTGGCCTATTTTGGCCGTAGCCTGTGCATGATACCTCTTTATCAGTGAGGTCGATTCTCACCCACGTGTACATTCAAGCCCCGCATATCAAATCACAGACATGGTCTTTCTGAAAGTACTTATTCCCGACTTTCAAGTCCTCCAACAAATTTTCTAACCACTGCAACATCGAGGAGTCAGTAATTTGCTATTCAAGAATATTTCGGGGGTATTATTTCCACTTTGAGAAATGTATGGAGTAAATCGGAGTACATAAGATGAAACTGAAAATGGTTGGGGAGTATATGTATAAACAAAGGCCCAAAATTACCTACGGTGCTCTAGAAAACCATTCAAGCCGAGTGTCTGATGTCCGCCATTATGCTCAACCATCTGGACCAGGCCTCGTAGATGGCTTCTACACGTGGGAATATCACCAACTTGGATCTGAATATGAATGATTTAGTTGGGAGTCTGTTGGGGGGGTAGTCTTGCGCATTCTTCCTACCTCATCGTATGCCAATAAGATAGCTATAGCCAATGTTGAATCACTAATCCGTGATGACGTATGGGCAGCAATTGCCTCGCGTAAAGCTTGGACACTGTATAGCTTGTACTGGATTGCTAGTTCCTTGTAGTTCTGGAACCTCTGCTGGGTTCCCAATAGGTGTCTGCACGAAGCAAGAAACATACCGTTCAGAGAGCCGATATCAGTGAGGGTCAGGTGCACCCACTCCTTTGAGAGTAAATCGAGATATCTCGCTGGATCATTAAACTTGTTGCAGTTTTTATCCATATATGGAAGCACAGCCCTTACATCTATAGGTAACACACGGGTTAGGAAAAAGAGCAGTAGGTTGACACCTCAACATTAGGTATCCTAGAAAGACTTACAATGATCTAAGAGGAAATGCTCGATTGGTTTGAAAGTCCTTGCAAAGCTCCCAAAGGGGTCTCTCCTATCCGAGGCCAGGAGCCCTGCGGGACTGGGTAAGACGGATTCCTCGCTGATCCTCAGTACCACACTTCTCTCCTCGGATCTCTTGCTAGTTCCTGGTACGTGATTTGTTTTACTAGCTTGGTATCTCATGATACGTAGATGCCTTGCCTTGGCGTGGGCTTTGCGAGCTGCATGGGAGTGTAATCGGCGCTGTTCCTCGGCAGACATAGTTTCCCCGGGGAACACATTGACGAACTGGAGTTTCCCCACTTCTTTCGATTCCATGTTTAGGTAGGCTTTGAGTCTAATGCAGACAGTATGCTGATCGCCGTCTCTAGATGTGTAACGATCCAATATAAAGGCCGATTTGGCTGGAGCCTATGGGAGAGCCAAAAGTTTGAGCTTTCGTCTGCTTTCGTCAAATTCTGTGTACCTGGATAAATGATTGAAGTGGTCTTCCTACACCAATTGGATGGATCGCAGCTTATAAAGCTTATTAACCCCATAGGGAGGGCATTTGTCAGCAATCCGACCCCTGCTCCTACCTCGTGCCAAGACCTTCTCCCGCTCAATGAAGCATGAAAACCAATCCATCCGGAACCAGGGCGCCACCTTTATATATTTATAACAACTTTTTCGGACGGCGGTCCTGTCAATCTTCTTCACCACGCTAGTCTGTTGAATAACCACAGAGTCTTGGCCACAAATACCGAAAAGCCCTTTGAGCTTACTATTCCGATCATGACTACCTAGATAGGTATCTACAAATATTTGCTCATATCCATCGAAAACATATAAGCCTCTCTGGTTTCCTGAGGATCAAGTACTCAAAGTACAATCTAAATTTCCATACACACTCTCACCACTATTGAAACCTAGGTAGACTAATCAATAACAAGCTGGCCTGGCTAGGTAGGTAAAACCAATTTTACGGTTAAAGTAAGATTACCTAGGGATGATAACCTCACTAGATACTGAATATTTATTTGACTGCTAAATGTACCTCGGTGTAATCACGTGATATTGGCGACATTGGATAGAAAATCGATCTACAGACTCAGATATTTATCTTGGGGCTAGCCCTTTATACCTAGGTAGGTAGTGTTATACTAAGGTAGCATACTTAGGTATCTATATGAATGGTACTTGTAAGTACATTGAAATCAGAGTCCCGAAGATTCCAGGTTCTTTTTGAAGGAAAAATTATCTCTGATGCTTTGTATTGACTAAAAGTGTCCTACCCTTCAATAAACGAAAGCAATCTATTGAACGGATTTCCATGTTGAGATTATCGCAAACTATTATACCTAGGTATATACCTACAGATAAATGACTGGATACCTAGTAGCTGACAGTTTTCGATTTTCTTAAAACCACCTAGGCCAGTTTCATTCACCAAAATTAATATACAAAAGTAAATTTATTCGCTAACCTGGCATCGGTTATCGATCTACTAGTACCCAATATTTCACCGATCTTTATAAGTACTATATCTTTAATTTCTATTAGATAATTATGATAATAAAAATATGAAAAGTAGATACCTACCTAGGCAGTGACAAATAGTCAGATGATTACCCCCCCTATTTATAGTCCAAGCTAAGTAGTAGAACCTAGTTATAATTATAAATAGTATAAATTAAACAACTTTGATCTGCCTATACATGGTGAGGCTGTCTTCCGTACCCAGGTATTATCTATTTATATGATAACAATACGCACCTAAGATCTTAATATAGAATTTACTAAATGATATTTCCGTACCTAGGTACATAGCTACCTACTATGCCCCTCAGTCACCTTTGACTACCTACTATACAACTTAGGTTTCGCCTCTATTCTATAGTAGCTTAATAAAATACTTATTTCAACACAAGCAACCTTAACGTACCTACCTAGGTATGTATCTGTTAAATTATTATTAGTAATAATAACTTACGTAATCCTAAATATGGTTTAAACCTAATTAGGAATAGCCTAGAACATTCTAGAAGGTTCCCCGAGGTTACCCGAGGGAAACCGAACTAGTTTATAGGGTAGTTTCCATGTAATTCCACAGGATTCTACGACGCATAATCACCGTGGGAACTAGTCCTAAATAGGTAATGAATTTCACTAACTTACGCGTATAATATATAATATAATATATATATAATACATAATACAGAAGGTAGTAAAAAACTTTAAAATAAGAATCCAGGGTTATAAATATCCTGAGCTTATTCTATAATTAGGCTTTTTCTAAATCTAAACTTTGTTTACAACGTACAGGCCCTTTTAAATGTTAAATGCGCACAGACCCTTGCCATACTATCACCACTCCTTAATGTATGCTGCTTTTAGAGGTAAAAATCACTCAAATTGAAACTATTCAGAAATTACTAGGATTATTATTTTGTAGATCCTCTCCGGGCATCAATTATATTTTTATAACATTTTGGTATTATATGAATAATATCCCTGATTTCTATATTTATAATTGAATCCTAAACCTCAGTTATAGCCCTCCTAAACTTTTTATTATTTTTATATATTTGAAAATCCAGTTTTTCCAAGATATCTTTTATTTTATTCCAAATAATCTCTATTGGAGAAAGATTTGGAGAGAATAGAGACCAGAATACAAATTGGATCCTATAAATTACAAAAGTTTTAAATATATAAATTATAATATGCCCTGGACCGCTGTTTTATTAAAATAAAAATTATAAATAGTTTTGGAGATAGTTATAATGTGAAATTGTGGGGAGTGGGCACGTGAGGATTGCCGGATCGGTACTAGCGTCAATTGATTAAGTAAACAAAGCTTGGATTCAGAAGAAGCCTAATTACAGGGTAAGCTTAGGGTATTTATACTCTAGGTTTTTATTCTAAAATCTTCTATTAGTTTCTATATTATATATTGTATTATATATTATATTATATATTGTATATATAAACTAATAAAACTTATTGCCTATTTTAGGGCTAGTTCCCATAGTGATTATACGTTATAGAATCTTATGGAATTATATAAAAATTATTTTATAAATTAATTCGATTTCTTTCGGGTAATCTTGGGGAATTTTCTAGAATATTCTAGATTATTTTTAATTAGATTTAAATTATATTTAAAATTATATAAATTATTATTATTAATAATAATTTAATATATCCTCGTAATAATAATTTTTAATATAAGTTTTATAAAAATAATAATATAAATTTATTATTATATTAATATAAATAATTATAACCTAATTTTTATATTAATTTTTAAAAATTAATTTTATAAAGAAAATCTTTAATATAATTTAGTTATTCTAGAGTTTTTTATTTAGTTAAATATTAGTTAGATATTTTTATTTTTACAAAATAAATTGTAGGTATTATAATTTTATAAGATAAACTATAAATATTAATATTATTAAATTATTTTAGAAATATTTTTACAAAATAAGTCGTATATATTATTACAATTTATAAGATAATCTATATATATTATAAAATAAATTAATTTTATTATAGATTTCCTGGGTAATTTAATAATATTAAATTTATTTTAAACTTAATCTAACTATAAAAATCTTATGTTTTATATTAAAAAGTGGTTTAATAAACCTATCTATTTTTTGTTTTTTAGTAAAAATAAATATAAGGTTTATAATATCTTTATTTATTAATTGTTTTATATAATAATATTTAATTTTAATATATTTAATATATTTGTAAAATATAAGATTTTTAGTTAATAAAATTGCACTGTTATTATTATAATATAAAAATAATTTGGACTACCTAAAAAAACCTAGTTCTATTAATAATATTTTAATAAAAGCTAGTTTTTTTCTATATATATTTATAATAATTGTTTCGGTTTTTATAATATTTTGCGTTATTATAAATTGTAATTTAGATTTCTATATAAATACGCCCCCAATTATAAATAACAAATACTCAATAATATTTTTAATTTCTAATTAATCACTTATATAATTAATATTTGTATATTTTTAAATATAATTAAAATTATTTTTGTTATAAATAATATTTAGATAAGTTGTGTTTTTTAAATATTTAAATATTTATTTAATAACTAAAAAATAAATATTACTAGGATTAGAAACGAATTTAATTAATTTAATTATAGTAAAATAAATATTTACTTTTATTATTAATATTAAAAATAATAAAAAATCTATTAATTATTAATAATAATTAATATTTTCAATATTAGTTTATTTAGAATTAAATTCTAATTTAATTTTAATTTTTATAAATATAAATATAAAATTT